>OLQW01000130.1_pt1 | contig 46834 bp, 37 predicted proteins | sample 1672901 | NCBI WGS metagenome assembly OLQW01 (sample SAMEA3136735, study PRJEB25190) | human gut metagenome | reverse complement strand
AGGGCCCGGCACTGGTTACGGATTTTGTGCGCAACGTCAACAACTTCAACGTCATCTATCTGCTCACGCAGGACGTTTATATCACCAAGGATCAGGCACTGGCTTCCTCCAGCGCAAAAGAGGTGGACCTGCTGGTCACATGGCTGTTCCGCCTGACGCAGGAGCAGTACAACTACAAGATGGCCGCCGTCATCGGCATTATGGTGTTCATCATCTGTGCCGTGTTCACGCTGGTATGCTTCCGGTTCCTCAATAAAAAGGAGGCGACGTTCTCTTGACACAGACAACTGTTTCTCCGGCACGCCGGGCAGAGACCGCAGCGCAGCTGCGCCGCGGGCGTATCCTCCGCACAGTCCGCAGCATCCTGCGGCATCTGCTGCTGGCCCTGCTGGCAGCTATCTGGCTGGTACCCATTCTGTGGCTTCTGGTCACTTCCTTCTCCACAGACCGGGGCATCAATGTGCGGCAGTTCTTCCCGGCCAGTTACACACTGCGCAACTATGTCAACATTCTGTTCCACCCGGACTCTGTGGCGCAGTTCCCGCGCTGGTTTACCAACACCCTTGTGGTGGCCTGTTTCAACTGCGTTATCTCCACCTGCTTTGTGCTGATGGTAGCCTACGCGCTGAGCTGCTGCCGCTTCAAGGGGCGCAAGCTGATCCAGAACCTTTCTGTCAGCGTCAACCTGTTCCCCGGCGTGCTGGCAATGATCGCCGTCTATTTCGTCCTGAAATATCTGAATCTGACCAACTCCTATGCCGGTCTTATCATGGTCTATGCCGGTTCGTCCGGTCTGGGCTATCTGATCTGCAAGGGCTTCTTTGATACCATCCCCATCTCCCTGCGGGAAGCCGCCAAGCTGGACGGCGCATCCGATGCCCGTGTGTTCTTTCAGGTCGTTCTGCCCATGTCCAAGCCGATCCTGGTCTATACCATCATCAGCTCTTTCATGGTTCCATGGACCGATTTCGTGATGGCAAAAATGATCCTGAATTCGGGCGTCTCTGCCGACTGGACAGTGGCTATCGGTCTGTATAATATGCTGCAAAAGACCCTGATCAACAATTACTTTGCGCTTTTCTGTGCAGGCGGTGTGCTGGTGTCTATCCCCATCTCCATCCTGTTTGTCATCATGCAGAAGTTCTACGTCGAGGGCATCACCTCCGGCGCGGACAAAGGTTAATTTGCTATCTTCAATTTCTCCTTCATCATAAAAGCGATCCCCACAGTCCGTTTGACTCAGTTCTTGCGGCTGTGGAGATCGCTTTTTCTCAGCAGCGGCAGGAAAGCCGCTTGTTCATGGGGAACCTCATTTCTATGTAAACGGTGTCTGTTCGGATGTCCTAAACCCTGCCATAAAACCGGTGGTTGATTTGTCCATTGGGCTTTGTTTTGCCCGTCTGCACACTTTTGCACACTTTTTGCACGCCTGAATGGCTGGACAACGGTTGCAAAGCATTCCGCTGTATGCAAATAATGCGGTGCGTGCAAAGGCGCGTTTTACGATGATACGATAAAAATAGCGCTTCTTCGAACTTTTGAAATTTGACGAATGATGCACCTTGGATTCTTTTAATCAGAGGGCCAGGGATTCGAGTTCCCTCGAGCGCACCAAAAGAAAAACCGCGATTCACCGTTTCAAATGCGGCTTGAATCGTGGGTTTCTTTTTGTTATATCCGCCCGGCGGGGCTTGAAAAGTGCGACAGAAATGCGACAGCTTCAAAGGGGCTTTGTGCGCATACCGGAGCACCTGCCGGAGGATTTAATTAAAAATGAATGACGTGGGGGCATCTGGCGGGCTGAGGGGACTCTAAACTGTTCTGAACCCTTATCCCACTATGGCCAGCGTGAAAAACGCCGCCGCACGGTTCAACGTGACACCCGAATATGTCCGCAAGCTCTGTCGAACGGGCAAGATCTGCTACACGGCCATCTCAAGCCGAAAGTGGTTGATCAACATGGACAGGCTGGCCCAGTTCTTCGCACAGGGAGAGCCGGTCAGAGAGGATTCGCAGCAGGTCACGAACGGCCTCGTGCTGGACTCAGACATGCTGCTGGATGACCTGATCGACCGCTGGTTTGAGGAATACGCCAACAAGCAGCTGAAGGCCAAGACTCTCTACGATTATAGAAGGATGCGTGGTCGGATTAGTGCCGGACTCGGGCATCTCAAGGTGTCCAAGATCAAACCGGCGCACGTGATGGCGTTCTACAACAATCTGGAAGAGAAGGGTGTTCGCCGGGACAGCACCTACACTGCCACGAAAGCCCTTCTGAAGCTGCTCCCACGTGGAACCCGGGGTGAACTGGCGAAACAGGCCGGGATCGGTCAGGACACAATGCGGATGGTCTACGCAGGCAAGCGTGTCAGCCGAAAGACGGCGGAAAAGGTGTCCGTTGCAGTGGGGCTGGCCTTCTCAAAGGCGTTTGCGGAGCATACCCAAAAGGACGGGAAGCTGAACAACAACAGCGTCATTCGATACCAGGCCATGCTCTCCAGCATCTTTAAGAAAGGTGTCCAGTGGGGATTGATCAACGAGAACCCGTGCTCCCGTGCAGAACATCCCAAAGCCGAGGAAATCGACATTCGGGTACTGGCGGAGGAAGAGATTCCAACGCTGCTGGATGCTCTCTCGGATGCACCGCCGCAGTACAGTGTGATCACTCAGCTGGCCTTGCTGCTTGGTGCCCGGCGGGGTGAGATCTGTGCCCTGCGCTGGTCTGACATTGACTTTGAGAAGGGGACGCTCTCCATCAAGCGGACGGTCCAGTCCATCCCCGGGATAGGCCTTGTGTTCAATGCACCGAAAACCAGACGAGGCAAGAGATGCCTGCGCATTGGAGCGGATTGCGTGGAACTGCTGCAGGAGTACCGGCGATACCAAAAAGCAGAGAGGTTCCGGATCGGCTCAGCGTGGGTGCGCAAGGTCACACTGGAAAATGGCAAAGTGGTGGATAATGATATGCTATTCACAAAATGGAATGATGAGCCGATGGACCCGGATATCATCTCGTCCTGGTTCCCGAAGTTTCTGGAAACACACGATCTCCCGGACGTGAACTTTCACAGCCTTCGCCATTCGAATGCCAGCATCCTGATTGCGGCACATGTATCGATCACAACGGTCTCCGGGCGGCTTGGACATGCACAGACATCGACAACGCTGAACTACTATGCATCGGCCATCCAACTCGGCACACATCTTCTCCACAAGGAAGGGGTCGTCCGTGCGATCGGCAGGCTTGTCCTTGGTGGTCAGGATATGAGCAGCCTTGTGGAGCGTTTCGGTTTCACTGCAAAAGGCCCCGCACACCGGCATTGATCGGCATGCAGGGCATATTTGCGATTTGAGGGGAAATTACCGGGCAATCATTGCGTTACAGGTGTCAGCTCATACACATGGTCGAACTGCGCACGGCGCTCTGCCGACAGGTGGTGGCTGATGAGGATCAGTGTCAGGTCGGGATTGGTAAGCAGACTCTTTTCCACAAGGTCGGCGTTTTTCTGATCCAGCGCACTGGTGCCCTCGTCCACCAGCAGGATGGAGCGATTGTGAATCAGGGCACGGGCAATGGCAACACGCTGCTTCTGACCGCCGGAAAGATTGCTGCCATCTTCACCCACAACAGTGTCAAGGCCATCGGGCATGGCGGCCAAATCTGCGGAAAGGGCACTGCCCTGAATGGCCGCATGCAGCTGCTCTTCCGAGAAATCTTCACCCAGTGTGATGTTCTCCCGAATCGTAGTATTGAACAGGAACACATTCTGCTCAATGTAACTCATCTGTTGCTGGAGCTGAGCGGGTGTAACGGTGTGAATGTCCACATCGTCAAACGAAATCGTACCGGTATAGTCCGGCAGCCAGCCCAAAAGCAGCTTGAGCAGAGTGGATTTTCCGCAGCCGGAGGGGCCTGTCAGGGCATACTTTTTGCCCTTTTCAAAGCGGAAGGAGGCATCTTTCAGGATGGGCTTTTTCTCATCATAGCCGAAAGAAACTCTATCTACCGTAATGGAGGCTTTCAGCGGTGACATAGGAGCAACCTCTTCCGATTTGGAATCAGTATCGACCGTTGGCAGCTTGCCAAAGTAAGGCTTGCTGGCTGAGAGGGAGAGACGCAAACCGGCCAAACTGTTAAAGCCGTTTGCCACGCCTCCGATCAGATTGACACCACCGGCAAGTGTGCCTGTGGTGACAAGTCCCATGCTGGTCAGCACAGCAATCAGCACAAGCGAGCCGAGCTGAAGTGCGACGTTGATAAAGCCAATCAACGCCTCCATGCGAGATTTACCATAGCTCAGCTGGCAACTGGGCTTTTCAATGTCATCGCTGATCCTATTTCCCTGCTGGAGAAAGAGATTTCCTCTGCCAAAAAACTGGAGTACGTCAAAGCCTGTCAGAAGGTCCTTCAAATGGTTGATGGCGGCAGTCTGCTGCACACCGCAGCTTTGCCCCAGTAGTTCCAGCTTCTTCTGGAACAGTTTTGGGGAAAGCCAAAGAACAACTGCTGTGATCACGGAAAAAACAACCAGCGACCAATGCAAAAAGGCAAGTCCCAAAATGCTGAACACGATCTGCGCAATTCTGCCTACACAGCCGAAGAAGGGAATCCACGTAAGCTGTTCTAATTGCTTCATATCATTGGTCAGCCGGGCGAGATATTCTCCGGTGTCGGACTGATGAAAATCGGTATGGCTCTTGCGCAGGAAGGAGTGATACAGCCCATCTCGCACCGTATTGTTCAAAGCGCGAATTGTTTTGGCCTGACAATGCTCCTGTAAAGCAGTAAAAAGAAAATAGCCTCCCCAGCAGGTCAGATCAACTGCCGTCCAAAAGATAGTACTCCGCAGATCCAGCAATACCACGGCATCAAAAATCTTCATCAAGGCAAGCTGAATCAGAGCCTGAGCACCATAGGCGATGATGGCAAACAAGCAGGTGAGGGTACTGAGCCTCCATTGCTTTTTCAGATAGTGTATCATTGTTTCCTCCATGCGTATGTCAAAGAGCTTAGAATGCATTTCATCTGCTGTTTCTGTATTTTATCACAAAAGATTTCAATTGACCATATCGTCTGGTGTAATAAAAAATTACATGGGACGACAGGTTTTCATAAGAGACGCTTGCACACATGTACAAAATCTAGTATATTACAATTATGGCAATACTAAAGTTTGGAGGGAGCTGCTAAATGCAGAATTACAAATTGGGGGAGTATATCCGCCAGCGGCGTTTGGATCTCGGGTTGACACAGGAGCAGGTCTGTGCAGGCATTTGTGAATCCGTTACATTGTCCAGATTTGAAAACGGAAAACAGACCCCCAGCCGAAATCGAATCAATGCGATTCTGCAGCGCCTTGGTCTGCCGGATGACCGATATTATGCGTTGGTAACACCGGAAGAACTGGAAATAGAAGCACTCAAGAAGGAAATTGTTTCCTGTAATGCGCTAAAGTGCGTTGAGGAGGGCTTTGACAAAATAAGTCGGCTTGAGAAAATTGCAAAGCCGGATGATCAAATCACACAACAGTTTATTCTTCGATCGAAAGTCCTTTTGGGAGGATTGGATAAAAGATATTCAAATGACGAACGGATTCAAATGTTGTTGCAAGCCATTCGGATGACCATACCGGATTTTCAACTGGACAAAATTGAAGACTTTCTCTTTACATTGGATGAAATGAAACTGGTCAATCAAATTGGAAATGCGTATTCTTTGAGCGGTGACAATGAAAAAGCAGCCGATATTTTCTATCGACTGCTTCAATATATAAGAAAGCATCTTCCGGAAACGGTTACTTCAAACAGGATGCTTCCCTTGGTTTTGTATAATTTTGCCAGATCGTTGGATTTGTCGCAAAAGTATGAGGAAGGCGCAAAGGTGGCAAGATACGGAAAAGAAGCATGTATAAAATATGGACATTATCAGGTGCTTCACTCGTGTTTGGAAATCGAAGCTGAATGCGACTTCTTTCTTGGAAAAAAGGAGGAGAGTGTCGAACGCTATCGGGAAGCTTTTTACATTTGCAAAGTCATGGGATATGAAGATGATTTGCAGATTATCCGCACAGAAGCAGAAAAGTATCTGAACATCTTATTTTGAATATCATGTAATGTCGTCCTGCGGTGTGGCGGCATCTGCGGATGGAGTAGGACATTCCGGTTTAGTCCTGTATGTAAACGGTGAATATCGGGATGACTCTGACATTGGCAAGCTGATGCACGACTTCAACTGCACCAGTGCCGATGATATGAATTTTGAGATCCTTGCCGAAAAGCCCCGGTATCTGAAGGAAAATCCGAAGGGAGTGAGCGAAATGTGTAAAGTGATGGAAGACCTGAGAGATGAAAGCTATGCAGAGGGCCGCGCAGAATGTCATGCAGAGGGTCGGGAAGAACAGGCTCAGATGACGGCGAAGAACCTCTATGAGCAGGGTCTGACGATAGAGCAGATTGCAAGAGCGATTGGCTTCAGCATGGAGACAGTGGAAAAGTGGCTCACGCAGAAAGCCGGATAAGAGAATAACCGGAATGGCCAGTATATTGTACGATTTGCGTATGATATGCTGGCTTTTTGTTTGGCAGAAGTCAGAGGCAGTCAGAAGTGGGGGGTGGGGGTAGTTAAAAATCTGGAGCCGGGGGTTATTCTGGCTGAACGGAAGGGTTGTCTGTTCTCCCCAGTCCGGGGCAAAATATGGTGGCTGTTCGGAGAAAACACGTTGCAACAAAGAAAAAGGCACTCGATGTTGAAATCGGATGCCTCGTTTTGTTTGTCACGCAAAGTTTTCCCAGACGAGATTTCTCCAAGGCTGCATCTGCTTGAGACGCTCCGGGTGGGTCAAAATCGCTATATCCGGCAGATGTTCGAATCGAATGCCACCCGGCATTACAACCCCCAATGGTAAAAAGCATGTGGTTTCGTTAGGTGGGCACTTATTTTCGTTTTAGAGTGAGGGTCAAGCTTGTGACAATTTGAAGAAATTGTTCCTTTTCGGAACGGTCTGCCACGATTTTAAGCATGACGATGCCGTAGAGTGTGGTGTAAAGAATAACTTCCAACCCGAACGTCAGGAAGGAACCTGTGCGCTCGGATACCAGAAAATGCTTGAGCAGGAGCGCCCCAGTGGTCAGCAAAAGTGTGGCGATGATAATGGGCAGAGTCTCCTTCCAGAATTTCCGGATGTCGAGACCGGCTCGTTTTTGAAAGTACCAGTTCATGATCAGGCCGCTGGTCAGGAACATCGAAATGCCGGTAGAAAGTGCAGCACCGATGATCCCGATCCATTTTGTGAAAAGAATGGTCGTCAGGATGTTCAGGACAGCGCTCAGAAAATAGATCTTTGCACGGAAACCGTACTGCCCCTTGATCTGCAGAATGCAAAGTCCGAGATTCTGCGCCAGATCGATGGAAAATGGAAGCATGACGATGATTGCAACCCAATAGGCTTCTTCGTAGCCTTCTCCGACCCACAGCAGCAGAAATTCACGCCCGAAAACGATGAAGCCGGATAAAACCAGAAGGATGATGTAGAAGGTGATCCGTCCTATCCGGATGAACAAATCCGATACTTTCTGCAGACCGTTTTCTTCTTGATACAAGGCGCTGAGTTTTGGATAAAAAACACCGGAGACCTGTGTGCCGAACTGCATGTACATCATGTAAATTTGAGCGCCGACAGAATAAACGGCAACGACTGCGGTGTTGAACATTCGTCCCAGAATGACCTGATCTGTTTTCCAGAAGATCTGATCCGCAATGCTTCCAAGCAGGATGGCAGCAGAAAGCCCAAGGATATTTTTCACGATCCGGGAATCTTTGGGCTGTTTTGTGATCCGTATTTTTAGTTTTTGGGTCACATAGCCATACCGAATTCCAATGGTCAGGAGGTTCAGAAGGACGATCACCACCGAGACTGTGATTGCATATGGGATCCGGCTGACGCACAAAATGACCAGAAGCGGTTGGATGACCTGCATCAGGATGGATAATATACGCAAAAAGGTGTACTTCTCATGCCCGGTAAGCACAGTCAGATAAACCGAACCCTGCAAGGTGAAAGTCATATTTACGAACAGAAGGATCAGAATAGCAATGCTTTCGTTCAGCTCTGAGGTACTGAATGAACCTGCGTAGAAGCTCCGGAAGGCAAACACCACGGAAACTCCGACCAGATCCAGAATGATTGCCAGAAACCGATAGATGCTTCTTGCCATCGACAGGGTCACAGCGGCTTCTTCATGGTCGCTGCGCCCCAAGGCGTTGCAGTAGTTCCTTAGAATACCGGCCGACACACAGGACTCGAAAACAGTGACATACGAAAAGAATGAGCCGACGATCTGATACAATCCGTATTCACTTTGTCCGAGAAAGTGCAGGAGAACTGGGACGTAGATCATACTGACAACTACGCTCAGGAACACCTGTATATAGGATAATATTGCACCTTTTTTTCGTTCATTCATGGTTTAGTTATTATTGTTTGATGAATATTCTGATGCTTCTCTTCACTTTGCGAAGTATCGTCCACAGAGAAATATGATCGTTCTTTATTAATTGGAACGAGATGCTTTTTACGATAGTTTCTGTTCTCAAATAGTGATTTCTTCGCCAATTCGGGTATTTTTCTTCAACCCATTCACGTGTTTTTCGGAGCGCCTCTTTATTTCCATCAAAGCTTTCCAGAATACGGATAGAGTTATAAACCAATATATGCAAAATTGCCAGCCACTCTAGCTCGTCGTGGTATTCTGTTTGTATGGGTTCAGTCAGTTGCTGTAGTGCTGTATCAAATGCTCTCACGATGTCAAGCGCTGAATCCTTAGGCGGACTCTGCAATGTACTTCCGGGCCGCCTTACATAATGATATAAGCACTCACCAAGGGTATATTCTTCCCCAATTGCAGCCAGAATTGCTGTCGCAGATGCAAAGTCTTCTCCGATTTTTACTCCTTGTACTAAGTGAATCCCGCACTCACAAAGCGCCCTGCGCTCATAAATCTGCATACATAACGAATCGCTGTACAACAAACCGGTATGCGCACTCGCTTCACTGTATTCTTTGAGCCAACGATCATGCTTTTCCAGAAGAACTCCATTTGGTGAACGGACATCATAATTAAATGCCAACACTTTCGGATGATATTTTTTCAATAGAGCAATGATTTTATCCAATACAATCGTATCGACATAATCATCCGCATCCATAAAGAAGATATGCTGTCCATCTGAACGTTCAAGGCCATATTCCCGGGCTGAGTTTTGTCCGCCGTTTTCCTTTTTATAATATTGGATATCCAACGGGGAACTGTCAATCAACTTTTGGATTTTAGCGCTGAACTCCGGCTTTGAACCATCATCAACAGCAATGATTTCAACTTCATGTGCATGTGCACACTGTAAGGAAGCAAGGCACTTTGAAAAATATTCTTCAGGCGTATTATAAATTGGTATAATTATAGAAAGCGTTTTCATGGTTTCCTCGTATGTGGTTTTATGCCTCCAAAATATCCGCAATCCGCTCACAGGCATGGCCGTCGCCATAGGGATTGCTTGCCTTGCTCATAGCATCATACTCTGCCTTGTCCGACAGCAGACGACTGAATTCCTTGTAAATAGTTTCCTCTTCCGTACCAACCAACTTCAGTGTACCTGCGGCAATGCCTTCCGGGCGCTCGGTGGTGTCACGCATTACGAGAACCGGCTTACCCAGAGAAGGAGCCTCTTCCTGAATGCCACCGGAATCAGTCAGGATCAGATAGCTGCGGCTCAGGAAGTTGTGGAAGTCCAGCACGTCCAGTGGCTCGATGATATGGATACGATCATCGTCACCCAAATACTCCTGCGCAATTTCACGCACAACTGGGTTCATGTGAATGGGATAAATTGCCTTCACGTCCGGATGCTCGTCCATGACCCGGCGGATTGCTTTGAACATGTGCCGCATCGGTTCACCAAGGTTTTCACGGCGGTGTGCTGTAATCATGATCAGACGGCTGTCTTTCGCCCAATCCAGTTCGGGGTGTGTATAATCTGCCCGCACCGTTGTTTTCAGCGCGTCAATTGCAGTGTTGCCTGTGACATAGATGCTGTCCGGGTCTTTACCCTCCTTCAGAAGATTCTGCTTTGACAACTCTGTCGGAGCAAAATTATACTGGCTGATGATGGACACTGCCTGGCGGTTGAACTCTTCCGGGTAGGGGCTGTAAATGTTATAGGTGCGCAGTCCGGCTTCCACGTGTCCGACCGGAATCTGCAAGTAGAAGCAGGCCAGCGCTGTCACAAAGGTGGTAGATGTATCACCATGCACCAGTACGACATCCGGCTTTGCTTCTTCCAGAACGGTTTTGATTCGTTCCAGAATATTGACTGTTACATCAAACAGCGTCTGCTTGTCCTTCATGATGGAAAGATCGTAATCCGGTACAACAGAAAACGCTTCCAACACCTGATCCAACATCTGCCGGTGTTGGCCGGTCACGCATACAATCTTTTCAATGTTTTTGCGCTTCTTCAGCTCATTGACCAATGGGCACATCTTGATTGCTTCGGGGCGAGTACCGAAGACTAGCATTATTTTTTTCACAGCATGGAACTCCTTCCGATTAATACGTTTATTTTTTCTTTTTAACCCACGTTGCTGTTCGACAGATAGCACGGATTAGACCATTAAATTTTGTTTCTGCGACAAAAGCAGCTATATGAACTTGGAGTATATGCGGTATAAAAGGAAAATAATCAATTAATTTTCTGGAAAGTTCGGTCTGGTAAACTTCTTGCTCGGATCGCCATGAACCATTGAAATGATGAATCGTAAGGGTGTTTTTAGTGAGTTCTGTTTTACCTGTTTCAAAGCTTTTAGGACATAGATAATCTTGTGGGAGCAATGTAAAAGTGCGAATCGTCTGTTTCTGATTGTTTGGAATAAAGCCATATTTTAAACAGATATTTGTAATTCTGACTACATTTGTGGTTTGATCCAATGAACCATCAGGCAACAGAAAGTGGGCTGTTTTATATTCATTCAGAAACTCTGTGAACATCGGATTGCCTTTTTCGCATGCCATCAGTCCAGTTGGAATAGAATGCTCAGTTTCAAAACCCGAAACTGCATGGTATTGCAGCAGACTGTCCAAAGGAGCAATCACTTCAACATCTGTATCCATGTAGATACCGCCTTCATGAACCATAGCATACAGTCGTGCAACATCACTGACAAATGCCCATTTCTTTGCCTCGTATGCCTCCCGGACATAATCGCAGCAACTCAAATCAAAGTTACTCTCGTTCCACTCTTTGATCTCGTAGTCAGGGCAATATTTTTTCCACGAGGCGATACATTTTTGCGCCAGCTCCGGCAGAGGATTTCCGCCGAACCAGCAGTAATGGATGACTTTAGGAATCATTTTGTTTTCCTTTCAATATTGTTTATTGCCATATTTTATACGGAACGACGACAATTGAATCTCGCATCAGATACAGTATAAAAAAGGCGGCAAATACGAGGATGACGTAGAAGTTGATGGATTTTATTCGGGCATATCTATGACTCAATAATTTGCCAAGCATTAGAACCATTAGCCCTTCGAAAAAGAGATTGGTTCTGCCCAAAGTGCTATTGATAATACTCAATGAGGAACAAGCAAATGCCAGCATAATAACACTGCCGACGATGATGTTTTCTTTTTCGGTGAGCTTTTTCCAGTTATTGTAGTAGGCTATATAGAAGATAAGGTATAGCGTAACCAAAAGAATGCCGCTTTTCCAGTTTCCGAATGGGCCGGTTACATAAGTGCCGCCGTAGAGAACCTGGTACTTTTCTTTGGAGTGTTGGAGAATAAATGGGTAAAGGACAGGCAGTATTATTAAAGCCGCTGACATACACAAAATACCATCCCGTAAAAAAACAGAGGGTTTCCTACAACGTTTCTGCCCATAAAATAGCATCATGATGGGAAGCGCAAAGAGAACAATTACGGTTGGATGGAATCCTATCGCAATAATCATTCCAATCACAAAGCCAATAGGAAATCTTTGAAAGCGTCCCTTATTGTATGGCATTTGAATAGAATAATTCTTTTCAAGGCTGCTATATGAAATCAGAGCAGTAACAATCGCTAGACTTTGCCGTATAATACAGAATGACTGAAGATATAGTCCGGCAAAATAAAACAATGAAAAAGTCAGAATCTTATCACAATGATTTACGTGCAGTGCAATCATAAGAAGCAATGCAAACAGGATGGCGGTTGCAATAAGAAAGCCGCGCTCCTTTAGGCCAAGAACATTTAAAAACTTGCAGTAAATTGCAAAGGTGTACTCTGAATTTGTGAAAGACTCTTTCCATGTTTCGATTCCATGAAGGTTGTACTCGATAATATAATTCACAACATCCGTTCCCACAGATTCGGCCCGAAAAGCTGATATAAGCAACAGCTCAATTGAAATCAGAGAATATCCGATATGGTGCGGCTTTTTCTTAAATAGAAGTACAAGCAAAACAGCTTCTATGCATATGTATATCGTCACAAATTTTACGTTGCTCCTTCGGATAGATTTATTTTCGTAATTGCATGTATATTTTCATTGCGGACGACGTAATACGAAGCCCCAGTATGGCTGATGTTTTGCGTACAAAAAGTGTTTTCTGTGATTTTCCATATTCTAATACCCATTTATATTTTTTGAGAAATGGATATGAAGCTTTCTTTTCTAACGGCGTCAAACAACTATACTGCCAAACCATAATCGAATATTCATATGCAGCAAAACTCATGGCGTAGCTTTCCAATGTCCCAATTGCTTTTTTATGCAAAGTCAACTTTTCTGCAGACTCTGTCACAAATTTTCCTACGCCATCAAAAGACTTTTTCGTGATCTTATTTGTAATAGAATTGCTTCGTCCCTGACGATAATAATAAAAGTCGATGGGCAATGAATCAAATTGCTCTGCTTTTAGAATGCAGTCTCGCATAAATCCGAGATCTTCGCTGATTCTTCTATCTTTTGGAAAGTCTAGTTTATTCTGTGTGAGAAAGGCTCTTCTGAAAAGTTTTCCACATGCGCTTCCAGGATATTTGTTCATTTCAGAAAGATACTTTACTGCATTCAGCTTTCCTTTGCATAGCATTTCATGTGGTATTGGCACATCCAAAAGTTCTTTTCTCCCATTTGGGAAGAGCTTCCATACATTTATAAAACAAATATCCGAACTGGATCCTTCGATCCATGACAATATCTTCTGAATGCTGTTATTTCCAATAAAGTCATCTGAATCGACAAATGTTATATATCGACCTGTTGCAAACCGCAGCCCTGTATTTCTTGCAGCAGAAAGTCCGCCGTTCTCCTGATGAACAACAATAAGCTCTTTGGATTGTGCCGCAAATTTATCGCATAGCTTTCCAGAGTTATCTGTCGATCCGTCATCAACAAGAATCACTTCAACCTCAGGTGTCCATTGATCTAGAATACTTTTTACGCATTGCTCCAAATAAGCCTCGACATTGTATACTGGGATGATAATGCTTAGAGCTTTTTTCTTCATACCGCACTCTTTTCTAACACAGCCGTATAGACTTTCCTCATACATTCGCTGACATTCTTCACATCAAACTGCTCCAGCGCTTTTTTATTCTGGGCGCATTCCTGGTCAACCTGTAAGCCATTTACAGCATCCTGCATCAACTGGCACAATGTACTTTCATCCGATGCCTCAAACAGATACCGGCTGTCTGGCAGCAGGTCTACATTTCCACGGATGCGGCTTGCAATGCATGGTAGGCCAGCGGCCATTGCTTCCATCAAAGCCACTGGCAGTCCTTCCTGTTTGGATGGAAATACAAAAGCATCCGCACACTTCAGCAGTTCATAGATGTCATTCCGGAAGCCAAGCAAATGCGCTCTGTCCGATATCCCAAGCTCTTTAATCAAGGCAGTTAAGTGCTCCTTTTCTCTGCCGCTACCACAAATTAAAAGCTGTACCCCAGAAATGTTTGATTTTGCAAAAGCTCTGATCAAGAGCTCATGACCTTTCCGTGGAATCAATTCTCCCACAGTGAGAAACGCAAACGCATCTTCCGGGATGCCCAGTTCTTTTCGCTTTGCGACCCGGTCTACCTGTACAGATGCGATTTTCTGTACGTCTACGCCAATTCCGGGAACATAATACGCTTTGCCACGCAGGGGGAATTTCTGTGCGGCGGCGTAATCCTCCTGATTGATGGTGATCTGGGCATCGGTATAGCGGGCCAAAAAAGTCTCGGCGGTCTGGTAGATCACCCGGTTTTTCAGAGGGCATCCCTTATAAAAATGGAAGCCATGGGCGGTATAGAGCACTGGTGCCGTGTGGGTTGTATTGGCGGCAAGGCGACCAACGACACCCCCCATCGGCGTATGACAATGCACACCCGCAAAATGCTCTTTTTTCAGCAGTGATTTCAGCGCCCGATATGCGTTCAGGTTTTCTCTCAATCGCAAAGGTGAACGTTCAATTGGAATTGAGTGGCAGATCACACCGTGTTCCTTCAAGGTGTTTTCAGCGTCTGCACGCATGGTCTCGCCGTCAAAATTCGTTGCACAATGGACCTCGTACCCAAGTTCCTGCAGAATCCGGATATCATTCAGCTCAAACTGAACCAGAAACCGACCATTATGCGTTACAAACAGTACTTTTTCCATATTTCCTCACACCATCTGCAGTTCATTCTCGTCTGTGCATTCACCTTTCCTGTTTTGCACCAGCTGACTTTCCCGGAGCAGCACAATACTTTCCTTCCGGAACTCCGGATCAACCTTACCATCCACGACACCCTTCCGGCCCAGCACCACCAAAACGCTCTTCCAGATGACCTTCAAATCAAACTTCAGGCTGACATTCTGGACATACTCACGGTCATAGTAAACCTTATCGTAGATATCCACGGTATCCCGACCGTTGACCTGTGCCCAGCCGGTGATGCCCGGTGTAACTTGATATACACCGTACCATCGACGCAAAAAACGAATCTCACGCTCGGTATATACCAGTGGGCGGGGGCCAATCAGGCTCATGTCCCCATTGACCACATTCACAAGTTGTGGAAGTTCATCAATGCTGGTATCTCTCAGAAAGCGCCCAAGTCTTGAAATATATATTTGTGGGTCGGCCAAGTCGCCGGTTGCCACATTTTTTGGTGCAGAGCTTTTCATTGTCCGGAATTTAATAATGTTGAAGCAATGTGCGTTTTTTCCAACACGCTTCTGCAAAAAGAAAATCGGCTCATCGGGTGCACTGATTTTCTGTGCAATGCTCACGATCAAAAACAGCGGTGAAAGTATTACCAGAGCAATCCCCGCAAGAATCCGGTCGATGACTGAGCGCATCACAAGATAATGCTTTTGCTTATCCGTCATCCGAACATAATATTTGCCAAAATCCACATGATATTTCGTTTCTTCTAAATTCACCATTTTTCCTCACACGTTTTTATTCCGCTTATATAATAAGGAAGATTCCTGTGCAACGATTTTTACCAATTGAGTTCCTGTCTGCATTTTGAAGATATGCTCACTGGGAGACAGCCAGAAAATGACTGCATCCAAGTGGTTTTCTGTGAGTTTGAACGCAATATTGACTCTTACTGGTGCTGGCCTGGATAAATGACAGTGGTCTTGCCATACTGTTTCTATCGGTTCTATTGCCGCTGGGTAGGTTCTCTCATTATGCTCAAGACAGCCGCAATGCCGCATACACACACTCCTGCCGCAATCAAGGAGTATCCTCCATTTGAATCGTTGAGGGCATAGCCTGATTTTTTATGTGACTACGTAGTTTGTTCTGACATGTGACTCCTGTCCGACCCTTTATGAAGCCAGCGTGTAATGCGCTCCAGCTCCTGTCTCTTACGGTTCAAATCAGAGTGGACATATCGTTGTAGCGTAATCGTTGCATTGGAATGGCCTAGCAGCTCGCTCAATGTCTTGATATCACATCCGGCCTGCAGGCAGGTCGTAGCAAACGTATGCCGCAGAACATGTGGATGAATTTTTCGGATTCTCGCCTGCTTCAGGTAGCATTGGATACTCTTGCGGTAGCAGCGTGGTTCTACAGGTCGTTCCTCGTTCCCAGAGAGAAACCATGTACTATCGCTGTATTTCCCGTGCAACTTGCGTAGAGTTCTCAGCAACGGCTTTGGAAGCGGAAGTTCACGGTTAGAATGCTGCGTTTTGGATGTTTGAATCACAACTTTTGTATGGCCATCTCCACAACAGATTCGGCAGACAGTGCGCCGAATCGTTACTGTGCCTTCATCCAAATCAAAATCTCCCCACTGCAGTCCGCAGACCTCCCCGATTCGCAATCCAAGTTCCATTTGCAGAAGCATCCCGATTTTACGGGTGGTTGGTTCTGATAAAAGAAATTCCCGGAGAGAATCCTGTTCTGTCCGGGTTAAGGGTTGTGGTTCTGGCTTCTGTGTGTGTGGCAGTTTGACGCATATCTTGATGGGCGGCATGAGGTGCAGATGTGCAGCATACTTACAGATTCGCCGTAGCATCCCAAAACATTCCTGTGCCGAGGATGCGCCAAGTGGCTTGTGACTCCGGTCTGAGGGCAATAAAATTTGAAGAAAAAGACGTTCCAGCAAAGAATCCGTCATGCTCGATACTAGTAAATTGCCTAAAACTGGAAGAAGATATTTGTGCAGAGTATACTGGTAGTGAGCATAGGTAGATTCTTTGATCCCCTGCCTGAGAGAAGCGAGCCAAAGCTCCGCCAGCTCAGAAAAACGCATTGACTTCCCGGAAAGCTGATAGAATCCGGACAGAGCCTTCTGCTTGATCAGCTCTTCCCGGACTTCGCGGTACGCATACCCATACAGGTACCCCCATACGGACTTTCCTTCGGCGGTGCGCCCTTTGATATAACGCCCCTCCCAGCGGCCGTCCTTTCGCTTATGGATGTTTTCTCCCCGTTTTGTCATCTGAATACCTCCCTTTACTTGACTCTTGTCTGACTCCTTGTGCGCAAAGAAACGCTTCCGTAATTTCCATAAATTGCATTTCTTGTCCAAAATTGAATGGAATCGCATTAGAATGTTGTATTTTTTTCCGTCAATTTGGAATGATACAAGGTATTTCTATTGAAGTGCTGGTAAATTCATGATAAAATAAGGCGAGAATTGGTACAAGGTGAAAAATAAGAGGTATCTTCCATGATTCAAATGGAGGATACTCCTTGATTGCGGCAGGAGGAGTATATGGCTTTATTAGATGCTGTTGAAATGCAGTGGAAAAAGCTCGACTCATGGCAGCATCAGGAAGGCTGATGAGAACCAAAGAAAACAATTGAAGGAGTTATTGGGGTATTATGTCAAAATTTCAGCATGATGTGATGTTGAAGATCGTAAAAATCATCGATTTGGTAATGATCACAATTCCGTTTGCACTTTGTTGGGAGCTGTATTATTCGTATCAGGTCTATGCAAAGTTTGGTTGGAAGGGCAACTGGGCCATGATCGGTCTGTTTGCGGTGTTGTTCTTTCTGTTAGGTAAAGTCTACGATGCGTTCTGGATGTCTTTGCAACGCATTTCGGAGTTGATTTATGGGCAAGTGCTGGCGGCAATGGCGACAGACGGCATCCTGTATATCGTGATCTGCCTGATGTCTCGGCGACTCTGCAATATTCTGCCGGGCATCGCGGCGATTGCAGGACAGGTCGTGATGGCAACCCTGTGGGCAAGATGCGCCCATACCTGGTATTTCCGGACTTTTCCGCCTCAACCCACCGCAGTGGTCTACGATGTCCGGCATGGTCTGGAAAAGCTCATCAATGAATACGGCCTTTCAAAAAAATACGATGTCAAGATGACATTGAATGTGGAAGAATGTCTGAGCGACCTGAGCCTGCTGGATGGAATGCAGAGTGTGTTCATCAGCGGTGTTCACAGCCATGAGCGCAATATCATCCTGAAATACTGTGTGGGACAGGGCATCAATGTGTTTGTGATCCCTCGTGTGGGCGATGTGATCATGAGCGGTTCACAGCCGATGCACATGTTCCATCTGCCGGTTCTGCGGGTGGGGCGCTATATGGCAAGCCCGGAGTATCTGTTTGTGAAACGGGCAATGGATATTGTGATCTCCCTGATTGCGCTGATCGTTCTCAGCCCGCTCTTTCTAATCACAGCCATTGCGGTGAAATCCGATGGTGGCCCCGCGTTCTATAAGCAGGTTCGTCTGACCAAAGATGGTAAGCAGTTTGAGATTCTGAAGTTCCGCTCGATGCGTGTGGATGCCGAAAAAGATGGTGTGGCTCGCCTTTCCACCGGCGATAAGGACGACCGCATCACCAAGGTGGGTCATATCATCCGTGCCTGCCGTTTGGATGAACTTCCTCAGTTGCTGAATATCCTCAAGGGTGACTTGTCTATCGTCGGCCCCCGCCCGGAGCGGCCTGAAATCGCAGCCCAGTACTGCGAAGAAATGCCGGAGTTTGCACTGCGGCTTCAGGCAAAGGCTGGCTTGACCGGTTACGCGCAGGTGTACGGCAAGTACAATACGACTCCTTACGATAAACTGCAGATGGATCTGATGTACATCGCCCATCCCAGCTTGATCGAGGATCTGAAGATCATGCTGGCAACCGTCAAGATCTTGTTTATGCCGGAGAGCACGGAAGGTGTGGCAGAAGGTGCGACCACGGCGATGGAACAGGAGACGAAGTGATGCAGAATGATTTTGGTCTGATCAGTATCATTATGGCAGCGTACAATGCTGAAAAAACGATTGAACAAGCGATCAACTCAGTCTTGAGCCAGACGTACCCTGATTTCGAACTTCTGGTTGTGAACGACTGTTCGACAGATAAAACCGCAATGTTGGCTGAAGCAATCGTGAAAAAAGATGATCGGGTTCGGTTGATTTCGAATGAGAAGAACAGCGGCGTTTCTTACACCCGGAAACATGGGCTGGAAGAAGCTAGCGGTGAGTGGGTCGCTATTCTTGACAGCGATGATGCGTGGGCACCGGAGAAACTGGAAAAGCAGATCAATCTTCAAAAGAAAACAAATGCAGACCTGCTGTTTACCGGATCGGCTTTCATGGATGCGGATGGAAAACCAATCGACTGGTATCTAGCTGCTCCTGCAGAAGTTACCTACCGGCAGCTGTTGAAACAGAATGTCTTATCTAATTCTTCTGCGCTTGTCCGTAAGGAGCTATATGCAAAGTACTATGCGGTAGGCGATGGAATGCATGAAGACTTTGCGCTGTGGCTCAATATCCTGAAAGATGGACGAAAGGCCTATGGTGTAGATGAGCCGCTGCTCATTTATAGAATTGCAAAATCATCGAAGTCGGGCAACAAGTTCAAGGCTGCAAAGATGAATTGGAATACATATCGGTATATCGGATTGAATCCGATAGAGGCCGCATATTATGAGGGCTGGTACATGATAAAAAATGTGATTAAGTACACGAACCTGAAAATCTCCGGGGGGGGGGGGGGGGTAACACAGAGTAACCCTCATAGAAAAATCTATGTTGTTAATTCCGCCGCACCTGCACTGTATGGATGCAAACAGTGGAGGGCGGCATGAAAAACAGCATTCTGATTTCTGTCGTGATGCCGAACTACAATGGTCACCGTTTTGTAGAGCAGGCAATCGACAGTGTACTTAATCAGACTTACCCCAATTTCGAGCTGCTGGTAGTAGATGACTGCTCGAAGGATGATTCGTTGCAGCTTATCCAGCAGAAGGCACAGAGCGATGACAGAATTAGGGTAATTGCATTGGAACACAATGCTGGCGTGGCCAATGCCCGAAATGTCGGTATTAAGGAGGCTAAGGGAGAGTTCATCGCTCTTCTGGATAATGACGACCTGTGGACCGAAGACAAGCTGGAGCGCCAACTTGCACTAGCGAGAAATGGCGCAGATATTGTCTATTGCTCTTATGACTTTATCGATGAACAAAACAACCTCATTAAGAAACCTTTTATCGTTCCGCAGCAAACGAACTTTAATAAAATGCTGGTGTCAAGCGTTATTAGTTGCTCAACGAGCTTTATCAAGACGGAACTGATGCAGGGGCATCCTTTCAATGCGGACTTTTACCATGAGGATTATGTCCTGTGGATGGAGCTGCTCAAGGTTTGCCCGACTGCATACGGTGATCCGAAAGTGCTGATGCATTATCGACAGGTTAGCGGATCGAGATCAAATAAGAAGAGCAATGCGGCAAAGGAACGGTGGAAAATATATCGTAAGGCACTAAAACTCAATGCAGTAACAAGTGCATGGGCATTTATGAGATACGCTGTGAAGGGTGTAGTCAAGTATTACTTGTAAGGCGTCGAGAAGTTGAGGGTTTTAAATGAATGTTTTAATTATAAGTCAACCTGTCTTAAGCTACTCGAATAATATGGGAAAGACACTAATGGCATATTTTAGTGCATTTCCCGCAAACAATGTATCACAATTTTTTTTACGGCAGGGAGAGCCAACCAATACAGATGTATGTGAAAACTATTATCGCTTTTCGGATTTAGACGCAGTGAAGTCTATTTTGAATCATAAAATTCGGGGAACTGTTTTTGATAAAACCCAAATTGTTCCCCCGGTTGTGGATGAACCGGAAAACATCAAACTTGATGATGCTTACAAATTGGGTGCCGCACACAAAGCATGGATGCTTCTTGCACGGGACACGATTTGGAAATTAAGTAATTGGAAAAATAAGAAACTCTTGGCGTGGCTGGATTCTATGAACCCAGACATTATATTTCTAGCACCGGGAGATGGTGCATTTTCATATCGATTAGCTGATGAAATTGCGCGGTATTTGAGTAAACCTCTTGCTGTAGTTTGTATGGATGATTACTTTATAAATAATCGAAATAAAGGCGAGCTTCTCGGCGGGATTCGACAGAAGCTGTTTATGAACGTGGTTAATAAAACCATACAAAATGCAGCTGCAATTTTTACAATATGTGATGAGATGAATAAGGCATATACCAATCTTTTTCACAAGCAGTGCGTTACTCTGCATACCTCTGCAGATAACAAAAGTATGGTATTAAAATCGGATGCTAGCAGAGTATCCTATATTGGTAATCTAAGTTGTGGAAGATATAAGACTCTACTTGAATTGGGACGAGCAATTTCTGAAATCAATGATGATACCCTGACGAAAGTTATAGATGTGTATTCAGGCTCTAAGGAAGCAGAATACATTAGCCCGTTAAAGAATGCACCGGGAATTAACTTCCGAGGGGCGATTCCAGCAGAACAAGTACCAGAAGTTATGAGTGAAAGCGTGATGGTTATCCATACGGAGTCGTTTGATCCTGCAATGAAAGAGTTGGTACGATTTTCAGTATCAACTAAGATTGCAGAGTCTTTAATGTACGGTCCATGTTTACTTGCTTATGGTCCAGAGGGAATTGCATCAATCGATTATCTGAAAGAAAATAATGCCGCATATGTGATTTCAAGGCCGGAAGATCTGGAAAAAGGTCTCGAGAAGATTTTGACAAATAAGGAATTACGGGAGCAGATTGTAAGAAATGCTAGAGCATTGGCGTTGAAAAATCATAACGCAGATGTAAACCCTCGAAAGGTTCGCAAATGGCTGCAAGAAGTGGTGGATAAGTCACAAAATGAAAATTCTACAAATTAATTGCGTATACGACTATGGAAGCACTGGAAAAATCACGAGAGATATCCATAAAAGCCTGCAGAAAAATGGATTTGATAGTGTTGTTTTATATGGACGTCGTCAGAAAGTACAGGAAGCAGGGGTTTATAAAACCTGTACAGAGTTTGAGGCGAAGGCATGGAATGTTCTGTCCCGGCTGACAGGTCAGCCGTATGCTGTGACACCATTTGGAACACTGACACTGTTGCACCGATTGGAGCGGGAAAAACCGGATGTGGTGCATCTGCAGTGCATCAATGGTTACTTTGTGGATATCTACCGACTTTTAAATTATCTGAAAAAGAATCATATTCCAACCGTTTTAACGCTTCATGCTGAGTTTATGTATACCGGAAATTGCGGGTACGCATTTGAATGCAATGAATGGAAGACTGGTTGTCATAATTGCCCAAATCAAAAAGAAGCAATCAATTCCACCAGAAAAGGAGCAGCTGCGTGGAACTGGAAGAAGATGAAAGAAGCATTTGAAGGGTTTGATGACCTGATCCTTTGTCCGGTTTCGAATTGGGTGGGAGAGCGAGCGGCACAGTCGCCGGTACTGAGGCAGTATCCAATCTGCACCGTATTAAATGGAATTGACACAGATGTATTTCATTATCGAGAAAAAGAAGCGCTGGTTCTTCGAGAGAAACTAAATGTTGGCGACCGCAAGATGATCCTTCATGTGACGGCAAGTTATACCAACCCTGTAAAGGGCGGAAAGTTTATCACGGAACTGTCCCAACGGTTGGATTCCGAAAAGTACGTGGTTGTTGTTGTGGACGGATTGAATAACCCGCCCCCGAAAGAATTTTGCGGTATCTATTATGGTCGTGCAAATGGACAGGAGGAGCTTGCGGCGTTCTATTCTGCAGCTGATGTGATGGTATTGACAAGCTATCGTGAATGCCTTCCGACCACTTGTCTGGAGTCACTTTGCTGTGGCACAGAAATTGTCAGTTTCTATTTTCATGGAGATGAAGGCGAAGGAAGCTTCCCAGAAAAATACATGCATTTTATTCCACATGGTGATATGGAACAGCTTACTGACACTGTGAAAAATGTATCTGAACATCATGAAGAAAAGAAAATTTGTTGTGAGGCTGGTCGAAAAATATTTTCTCAAAAAGTAATGGTGGAAAATTATGAGAAAATATACAAAAAGCTTTTGGAGCAGAGTACGGATTAAAATATGATTCCTTATTATGGATTGATTTTATGGACAGGAACCCTTTATGGTGGGATAAAACACGTCCGACTGAAAGATAAAAAGAAGACTTTTGTCTGTCTGGCTTTTTTGTCAACCGTGTTACTGCAGAGTCTCCGTGCAGAGTATGTTGGTGTAGATATGATACAGTACCTGCGAGGGTATGAGCTTAGTGCGCAGCGGGGATGGTTGAATCCCGTTTTTAACTTTGAGCTGATTTTTCGTATCCTGATTCATACACTGGCTGTATTTCATGTGCCAAGGCAGGGGTTTATTGCTATCATGTCTGTGCTATGTCAGGCCCCAGTTTTCTACTTCTTTTACAAAAGAGCAAAAAATCCGTGCTTGAGCATCTTGATCTATTTTACATTCGGCTTGTTTACGTTTTCCTTCTCAGGAATCCGGCAGATGATTGCAATAGGTCTGTTTTTGCTGGCTGTACTCCAAGCGGAGGATGAGCAGTGGCTCAAATTTACAGCATTGATTCTTTTGGCAGCAATGATCCATAAGTCTGCGCTGATTGGGATAGTTGTATGGCCGCTTTCAAAAATCAAAGTCAAAAATCATATCGTTCATTTTTTGATGCTTGGAGCATTTATAGTTGAGATTTTCATAGCACCGGCCATTATACAAGTCGCTGCGACACTGTTTGGCAGCTATAATATGATCCAGTTTACAGGAGCATACGCCTGTTTCTTATTGTATGCTCTGATCTGGTTTATAAGCTCCCTTCTTATTCGATGTGATGCCCCGTGGAACCTGTATATAAATTGTATGTATCTAGCTGCGGCAATCCAATGCTTGGGCCTTTATCATATGAATATTGGCAGGGTGGGGTATTACTTCGCTTTCTTTGAATGCCTTTTGATTCCTGAAATGATTGAAAAAACAACCCGATCGAGAGAATTGAAACTTATGCTTTACGTTGGATGTGTGGCGTTCTGCCTGCTGTACTTCTACAAGAATACAGGCTGGGGATATCTGGGAGTCAGTCCGTATGTTCTGTTCTGGAAATGAAAGCAGAAGAAAGGGATAAGACAGTGAAAATTACATTTATATCAAATTTCCTTGGCCCGCATCAGCTTCCATTCTGTAAGGCAATGGTGAATCGTTTGGGCGAGGATTTCAAATTTGTTGCCACTGAGCCGATGACGGAGGAACGCATCAAATTAGGCTGGAGTCTGGATAAAGATACATACCCATTTGAGATAAAAGCAAATGAAAGCAATGAGCTGCAGAAAAAAGCTGAACAACTGGCTATTGAAAGCGATGTTGTGATCATTGGAAGTGCGCCGGATTCCTATATTATCCCACGTCTGAAAAGGAATAAACTGACTTTCAAATACAGTGAGCGCCCATTGAAGAAGGGCATCCATTGGAACAACCTTGCGCATATCATTTGCGGGATGTGGCTTCATCACGGACGATTCCAGTCCAAACCGCTTTATATGCTGGCAGCAAGTGCCTATACTGCAGACGATTATGCTCGTTTTGGCTGTTATCGTGGAAAATGCTACAAATGGGGATATTTTCCGGAGGCAAAAAAATATGATCCGGATGAGCTGATGAAAGGAAAACTGTCGGCTGCATCAGATGGTCTGAAGCGCCCGTGCGTTTCCATCCTGTGGGCGGGAAGATTGATCGGATGGAAACACCCGGATGCTTCCATTCGGCTGGCGGAGTCTCTCAAGGAAAAAGGTTATTCTTTCAAAATGACCCTTATTGGTACGGGTGAAATGGAAGAACAGCTCCATAACATGATTAGAGATAAGAGCCTGGAAGACTGCGTGGAAATGCCTGGCGCTATGAAGGCGAGTGAAGTCCGTTCCTATATGGAAAAAGCCGATATTTACCTCTTCACCAGTGATTTCAATGAAGGCTGGGGCGCGGTTCTGAATGAATCTATGAACAGCGGCTGCGCAGTTGTGGCAAGCCATGCGATTGGATCGGTTCCGTTTTTGATCAAGGACGAAGAGAATGGTCTGATCTATGAAAACGGAAACCAAAAGCAGCTTGAACAACAGGTTTGTAGATTGATGGATGATGCCGAGTATCGCATGAAGCTTGGATTGAATGCTTACCATACAATAGCAGATTTGTGGAATGCAGATGTGGCGGCAGAAAGACTGATTGATTTGTGCGAAAATATAATATTTGCCAAGAAAACTAAAAGTCCATATGAAAATGGAATCTGCAGCGAAGCGAAGGTGATGGAAAATGATTGGTTCGGTAAATGATTCGCTTGTAAGCATTATTGTGCCGATTTATAATGCGGAAAAATATTTGGATAGTTGTATTCAGTCTGTGCTGAGACAAACATATACAAACTGGGAATTGATTTTGATTGATGATGGGAGCACAGATAAATCAGGGCGAATAGCGGAAGAATATGGATTTGCTGATGAACGGATAACAGTTTTTCATCAGAAAAATTTGGGGGTTTCATTGGCTCGAAATCAAGGAATTGATGAAGCAACTGGAAATTATGTTGTATTTCTCGATGCGGATGATGAGCTTATTGAAGACTGCTTGGCAAAGACGGTAAACATTGCAGAAGAGACGAATGCGGATGTTGTTGCTGGAAGAAGTTGTGAGAATCAGGAACTTTTTCAAGACAGAATAATTTGGACTGGTGCAGAAGCTCTTGAAAATTCTCTAAAAGATCACTTGTTTACGTATTCCGCATGTGCAAAATTGATTCGGAGAGAATTTATTGGAAAAACTCGGTTTACTCCAGATATAAGAATAAATGAAGATAGTTATTTTGTATTTCAACTTCTCTGTAAACAAAATGTTTTTGTTTTGACAAACGATGTGATTTATTTTTATCGGGCGAATTCGGAAAGTTCATCTAGGACGGTTTTTTCTGAAAAATATTTTGATATTTTGAAAGTGTCTGATTTGAAGTACAAGAAAATTGAAGAACAATTTCCCCAAATGCATGACCTTGCTAAGAATATGCTGCTGAAGGCAAGAATGAATGTGCTTAGGATTTTGGCTGTTCGTACAAGAGACGAATACCGAGATGTAGAAAAAAAAACTCTTGGAATATATTCTTGATAATAAAGAAGATTATATTCCATCGAGTAAGGAGTGCAATCAATGGATGTTTATTTTGTCACATCATCTTTTCTATGTGTATAAGTTTGCACATTACATCGTGAAATGATTGCTTAGAGATAAAATTAATGAAAAAAATAAAAAATATTTTTAAAAATAAAGTGACGAGAAATGCTAGCTGGATGATTATTGGTCGGATTTACCAGATGAGTCTGTCCTTTGTTGTCAGCATGCTTACTGCACGCTATCTTGGACCATCAAATTATGGCTTGATTAATTATGCATCATCGTTCACATCTTTTTTTTCGACATTTTGTGTACTTGGAATCAATTCGGTAATTGTTAAAAATTTCATTGATCATCCAAATGAAGAGGGAAAAACGACAGGATCAGCTATTGGCGTTCGGATGATATCAAGTATCTGTTCAGTTGTTCTTATTATGGTTGCAACACTTTTTCTGGATCGAGAAGAAAGGACAACACATTTAGTAGTATTGTTGCTGGGGTTGGGAGCAATTCCACAGGTTTTTGATACCTTGAACTACTGGTTCCAAGCAAAACTTGAATCAAAATATGCTGCGATAGCATCCGCAATTGGATACACGGTGATGATGGGTTATAAAATCTCATTGCTTGTGTTTCAAAAGAATGTGGTGTGGTTTGCAGCAGCGTCTTCAATCGAATATCTAGTGGTTGCAGTATGCCTTTATTACAATTATAGAAGGCATGGAGGACCATCTCTTTCGTTTTCGTGGAGAAAAGTAAAAGAATTGTTGAATAGTAGCCATCATTTTATTTTGGTTTCACTGATGGTATCGATTTATGGAAGTACCGACAAACTGATGCTAAAGCAAATGATGGATGAGACAGAAGTTGGATTTTATTCAACAGCGGTTACTGTATGTGGTCTATGGTGTTTTATTCTGGCAGCAATCAATGACTCAATGTATCCGGTGATATTGGAGGCATTTGAATCGGATATAAAGCTTTTTGAACGAAAGTGCAGGCAATTATATGCGATTGTGTTTTATACTTCTGCTGGAGTTTCAATATTGTATACAATGTTTGCAAAATACATCATTTTGATATTGTATGGAGAAGCGTATCTGCCAGCAATTACCCCTATGAGAATTGTTACATGGTACATTGCATTTTCTTATTTGGGAGATGCGAGAAATGTTTGGGTTATAAGTTATGACTGTCAAAAATATCTGAAATATCTATATATCGGGTCGGCAATAACAAATGTTGTAATGAACTATTTTCTGATTCCATTGTTTGGAGCTTCTGGTGCTGCGTTCGCATCAGTAGTAACACAAATTTCAACAATCATGATTTTTCCACTGTTTATTCGCAAAATGCGACCAAATGTGAAACTTATGCTTGATGCAATTTGCTTGAAAGATGTGTTTTGACTGCACATAGGAGGAAATAAAAATGTCTGCATTTGATAACGCAACCCTTATGATCACTGGTGGTACCGGTTCTTTCGGCTCCACCGTACTGAAGCACTTCCTTGACTCGGACCTCAAGGAGATCCGTATCTTCTCTCGCGATGAAAAGAAGCAGGACGATATGCGCCACGAGCTTCAGGCCAAGCATCCGGAGGCCGCTAAGAAGGTCAAGTTCTACATCGGTGATGTCCGCAATCCGCAGTCCATCAAGGATGCTATGCCTGGTGTTGACTACATCTTCCATGCAGCCGCTCTGAAGCAGGTTCCTTCCTGCGAGTTCTTCCCCATGCAGGCTGTCCAGACCAATATTATCGGTACCGATAACGTCCTGCACGCCGCTATTGATGCTGGTGTCAAGCGTGTTGTCTGCCTGTCCACTGATAAAGCTGCCTATCCCATCAACGCTATGGGCATCTCAAAGGCCATGATGGAGCACGTCATCTACGCCAATGCTCGTGTGGCTGCTGAGCGTGGCGGCACGACCATCTGCTGCACCCGTTACGGTAACGTTATGTGCAGCCGTGGTTCCGTTATTCCGCTGTTCATTGACCAGATCAAGGCTGGCAATCCCATCACCATCACTGACCCCAACATGACCCGCTTCCTGATGAATCTGGACGAGGCTGTGGACCTGGTCATGTTTGCTTTCCAGCACGCCAACCCCGGCGACCTGTTCATCCAGAAGTCGGATGCCTCTACCATCGGCGATCTGGCCAAAGCCGTCCAGCAGCTGTTCGGTGACACTGGCACGAACATCATTGGCACTCGTCACGGCGAGAAGCTGTTCGAGACCTTGATGACCCGTGAGGAGCGTCTGCGCAGCGAGGATATGGGTCACTACTTCCGTGTTGCCGCGGACAACCGTGACCTGAACTACGACAAGTTCGTGGTCAAGGGCGAGGTACATACCATGGCGGATGAGTCCTACACCAGCCATAACACTGAGCGTTTGGATGTGGAAGGCACTGTTAAGAAAATCCTGACCACTGAGTATGTCCAGAACGCACTGAAGGGCATCCCGAATGTCTAAATAGAAATGTTTGAGGAGAAAAGATGAGAATTGCCTATTTGATTCTTTGCCATACGGATCCAAAGCATATAAAACGGCTAACCGATAAGATTACGAACGGCACTGGTGATGAGGCGTTTGTTCATGTGGATGGGAAATGTGATGTGAAACCATTTGAGCAAGAACTAAAAGCCAACTCACGTGTGCACGTTTTAAATCAAAGAGTACGTGTTTATTGGGGCGGTTATTCCTCAATAGAAGCAACGATTAATTTGTTTAAGGCTGCAATTTCTGGGGGGGGGGGGCAACGGTTTGATCGCTTTGTGATACTACAAGGCTTAGAGTATCCAATAAAAACAAATCGAGAGATTCATTCTTTTTTTGAAGAAAGACCCGAGACAGAATTTATTCTTGCTCAGAATATTTCTAAATCGGATAATCCTAAGGAAGTACATAAGTACTCTCTATATTGGTATCTTGACTTAAAAGCAAAATTATGGGTCAAGATTTTACACATTATAAACTCGAAAATGTTCTTGAAACTTGGAATAATCCCGCGGTTTAAGAAAAACTATGTAGTGAACAATTTAAACGAAAAAATGGAGATACACCAGGGGTGTGCTCAGTTCGGCATTACAAGGAGACTTGCTGAATATATCGTGAGATTTCACGATCAGAATGCAGATTTTAATAGATATTTTCAAACAATGTACGCTCCTGATGAATCTTATTTTCACACGATTGTTTACAATTCGCCTTTTGTAAAGTATACACCTGATGGAAAGGCAGTCACGAGACCTTATCTGACGAATTTTGAAAATCTCACGTACTTTGAATATCCGACAGTAGTTACGCTTTTTAAGGAAAAGCGAGACTGGCCAAAATTGAGGGATAGTGGGTTCTTGTTCTTTAGAAAAGCATCGAGTGAAAGCAAGGAACTGCTAGATTACATTGATGAGCAACACTTGCTGAAAGAAAACGATAAGATAAAATAAATGAAAGAAAGACTTTTGGTTGTTGGTGCCGGTGGCTTCGGACGGATGGTAGCCGAGCAGGCGATGCTCCAATACGACTGTGTTTTCGTAGACGATGGACAGCCTGTGGGCACTGAAATTTGTGGCATTCCGGTGGTTGGCGCTCTTGCTGATCTGCCGGAGTTGCGGAAAGAGTACAGCTTGCTGGTGGTAGGCATTGGCAACAATCAGTTCCGGGCGCAGGTGTATGAGAAAGCAAAGACACCTGGCTATGCGTTCCCCAACATCATTGCTCCCGGTGCCTACATCAGTCCATACGCCAAGTTGGGCTGTGGCTGCGTGGTGCTGCAAAATGCCTGTGTCCAGAATGGTGCGTCCGTTGGGAATGGCGTTCTGCTGAATACCGGAACAGAAGTCCACTGTGATGCAGCGGTAGGGGACTACGCTTTAATCTATACCAACAGCGTGATCCGCACCGGCGCAACTGTGGGGAACTTTGCCCGCATCGGCAGCAACTGCACAATCTGCAATAATGTAACTGTGCCGGATGGCGCAGATATTCCGGACTGCACCGCAGTACATTAAAGAGGTGATAGGATGAACATTCTAGTCACAGGTGCAAAGGGCATGGTGGGAACCGCCCTGTGTAACAACCTGAAAAACATCCGGGATGGCAAGAACAAGACACGCCCGGCGCTGAATATTGAAGAAATCTACGAGTATGACCTGAACTCCACCCCGGCGGAACTGGACGAGTATTGCAGTAAAGCGGACTTCGTGTTCAATCTGGCAGGTGTGAATCGTCCGGAAAACCCGGAAGACTTCATGGAGGGCAACTTCGGTTTTGCTTCTGACCTGCTGAACTGTCTGAAAAAACACAATAACAAGGCAACCATCATGCTGTCCTCCTCCGTTCAAGCTACCCTGGCGGGTCGCTTTGGAAACAGCGAGTACGGACACAGCAAAAAGGCTGGCGAGGAACTGTTCTTTCAGTATGCTCAGGAGACTGGTGCAAAAGTGGCGGTCTATCGTTTTCCGAATCTAATGGGACACAGTCGGCCAAAGTACAATAGTGCAGTCAGTACCTTCTGCTGGGCAGTGGCCAACGATGAACCTTTTACGGTCAATGATCGGAGTACAGAACTGGAGCTGCTGTACATCGATGACTTGGTAGAAGGGATGTTTGACCTGCTGGAAGGTAAGGAGCAGTACTGTGAGTTCGATGGCGTGGAAACGGTTCTCAAAGCGGATGGCCGTTACTGCTGCGTCCCCGTGACACATAAGGTCACGCTGGGCGAGATCGTAGACCTACTGCAGGAGTTCAAGGCACAGCCTACGACCCTGATGATGCCGAAGATGCCAGATGGCTCCTTTGCCAAGAAGCTGTACTCCCTGTATCTGACCTACCTGCCGACTGACAAGTTCAAGTATGCTTTGAAGATGAATGTGGACAACCGCGGATCTTTCACGGAGCTGGTTCACACGGCAGACTGCGGACAGGTGTCCATTAACATCAGCCGTCCGGGCATTACCAAGGGGCAGCACTGGCACAACTCCAAGTGGGAGTTGTTCATTGTGGTTGCCGGTCACGGACTGATTCAGGAGCGGAACATCAACACCGGAGAAACGGTGGAATTTGAGGTATCTGGCGACAAGATCGAGGCTGTCCACATGATTCCCGGATGGACTCACAACATCATCAACCTGTCGGAGACGGAAAATCTGGTGACGGTGATGACCTGCAACGAGATTTTTGACCCAAAGCACCCAGACACCTTCTTTGAGCTGGTGTGAGAGGAGAAAACCAATGGCTGATTATAGTAGTGTATCTTTTAAGAATAACGGCAAGTTGAAGCTGCTGATCATCGTAGGCACCCGCCCAGAGATCATCCGCTTGGCAGCGGTCATCAACAAGACTCGGAAATACTTTGATGTAATTCTGGCCCATACTGGTCAGAACTACGACTATAACCTGAACGGCGTGTTCTTCCACGATTTACAGCTGGCAGATCCGGAAGTATATATGAATGCCGTGGGTGCAGACCTGGGTGAGACGATGGGCAATATCATCTCCGAAAGCTATAAGCTGATGGTCGCCATCCAGCCGGACGCCGTACTGGTGCTGGGCGATACCAACAGCTGCCTGAGTGTCATCAGTGCAAAGCGGCTGCATATTCCCATCTTCCACATGGAAGCCGGTAATCGCTGCAAGGATGAGTGTCTACCTGAGGAGACAAACCGCCGCATCGTGGACATCATCTCCGATGTGAACATGGCCTATTCCGAGCACGCCCGCCGTTATTTGGCCGATACGGGTCTGCCCAAAGAGCGCACCTATGTGACGGGTTCCCCGATGGCCGAGGTTCTGCACCAGAATCTGGACAAAATCGAAGCATCTGACATTCATGCTCGTCTGGGACTGGAAAAGGGTAAATATATTCTGCTTTCTGCCCATCGGGAAGAAAATATCGACACCGAGAAAAACTTTAACTCTCTGTTCACGGCAATCAATAAAATGGCCGAAAAGTACGATATGCCGATTTTGTACTCCTGTCATCCCCGCAGCCGAAAGCGTCTGGAACAGAGTGGTTTCCAGCTGGACAAGCGTGTGATCCAGCATGAGCCTTTGGGCTTCCATGACTACAACTGCCTGCAGATGAACGCCTTCTGTGTGGTATCCGATAGTGGAACGTTGCCGGAGGAGAGTAGCTTCTTCACCAGCGTGGGGCACCCGTTCCCGGCGGTGTGTATTCGTACCAGTACTGAGCGCCCGGAAGCACTGGATAAGGGGGATTTCATCCTTGCCGGTATTGACGGTGACCATCTGCTGCAGGCTGTGGATGTGGCGGTCGAGATGAACAGGAATCGTGATTTGGGCATTCCTGTGCCGGACTATGTGGATGAGAACGTGTCTGATAAAGTCGTGAAAATCATCCAGAGCTATACTGGCGTGGTCAATAAAATGGTGTGGAGAAAATATTAATAGGGGCTGATTTGATGTACGCAAGCCATGATCTAGGGTGAAGAAGTAAAAAAAGTTTTATATCAAGCAATAATTCCCGCCCCTCCCCACACCTACCGCCAAACTCACTCCGGCGAAATTTTGATGGGCGCAGCACCCGGAAATAGGGTAGGGAAGCCGCCCGAGACCACTCTTTCTGTGGCAGCCAAACCATGTGATCTCATTCTTCCGAAATTATGGGAACAGATACTTTGTTTATCATAGCCGATGAAAGAGGTACCAGTTATAGTTCCGCAAAAAAGTGCGACAAAAATGTGACAACTCGAAAATGCATGAGGAGCTGATACAGGGCACAATTGTACAAAAATACCGTGAAATCGTGTGTTTTGAAACGCTTTTGGGCACAAAAATCCATCAAAGTAAGCTCTTTTAATCAGAGGGCCAGGGATTCGAGTTCACTCAGACAATCAGGCCCCGGGTGGTGGCTTTGAACGACAACACGGTTTGCGGAGCAAAGTGATGGACCATCTGACAGAGATTTTCAAGCATTGAAAATCATGGTGATAAAGTGGATTTTTGTTACAAATCAATAAAAATGTTGAGGAAAAAATCCTTCTGTGGTAAAATAATTAGAAAGATGCTGCGAAATTGCGGAGGGAGGAGCTGTGCAACATGCACCAGCTCCATAAATGCCTTACAGGTGCAGCCAACAGTTCCATAGAAATCATCATTGCTTGGAGTGAGCTTTTGCAGATGCGTAAGAGACTGTTTGTTAGAAACTGGATCCGAAGGCTTTTAAGGTATCTTTGTATTCCGGTTGGGTTCTTCCTGGTCGTGGTTCCTCTGTATAGCCTGATGATCCGCCAGACGATCCAAGCGCAGTCCTCCAGCACGATGGAAATGCTGGCGATCGGCACCACCCAGTTGGAGCGATGCCTGAGCAACATCCGCAGTACAACGAACAAATTGTTCAGCGAAACGGAGTATACTCTGCTTGCCAGCAGTTATGATAACAGTATTCTGGGAGATTATCAGACACTGACGAGAGCCAGCAAATCGTTACAGGATAAGACCTACGATTCCTCTGTGATCACATACAGCTATATTACATTTGAGCGGAATGGCATCATATTGGATGACCGGAGCGCGTATGAAAGCCATAGCAATTTTTACCCAGGAGCACTTGAGTATGAGGATGTGTCTCAGGAGGAATGGGATGCACAGAATCAGATCGACGTAATGACGATAAAGCCCGCCCATGTTGTCAAACTGATGCATTCCAGCTATGGCAATTCGTATGTCACAGTATATCAGCCCTATGTGAACACGGCGGGCCGCCTTTGCGGCGCAATGACGGTGCTGATCAAGGAAAAAGATGTCGTTTCGATGTTTCTTTCGCAGCAGCAATGGCGCGAGGAAGGCCTTTTTTGCCTGATTTCCGATGACGGAACGATCCTGGCGGGAAACAACTATGACGGAACGACACTTTCCCTGACGAGTGATGATACGGGTTGGGAGACCTATCAGGGAAAGCGCTATCTGATGGCAACGCGATATGTGGCATCTCTGAATGCAACGGCGGTCATTGGAATGCCGCCGTCGCTCTACGAAGCGGGTCTGTTGGCAGTACAGCGTGCAATTTGTCTGTATCTGATCGTGGGCGTTCTGGGCTGTGTATTGATCAGCGTCTGCATGACACTGGAGGATATGAACAGCCTGCGTCCGATGCTGGACACGCTGGACGAGTCGGATCTGGCATCACGGAAAGTGCTGAATGAGATCTTTCTCCGTAATGTAAACAGCCAGCATGAACTGGCGCGGGAACTGGAGCATTCACGCAGCGAGCTGGAACACGGCAAAATGGAAATTTTGCTGCGCACAGGGTCTGTGAGTCAGGAAACCCTTCAGCAGTTGACGGATGCGGTGCAGCTGAAAGCCTATAACTTCCTGCTGCTGATCCCATCTCTTCAGGAAAACGCCGAGTGCTCACTGAAAGAAGAGCTGCGTACTGTGGTGGTGTCAGAGCAGATACGTCAAATTTACGGGCAGAGATTTTATGTACAGGCAACGGCAGATGACCTGATCCTGGTGATCCTGACGCAGGAGACGGATGAAGCAGAGGAACTGCGGGAAATGTGTTTCCGCACAGAGCAGCTGTATGATGCGCTGCATCTGACAACTCCCCTGATATTGAGCGATCCTTTTGAGAAAATGGAGCAGCTGTCAGATATTTACTGGAAGGCCCGCAATGTGGCGGCCTATGCGGATCCGACACAGAAGATCTGCTATTTGGGGAACAGCAGTGCGCAGCGCGGTACCACGGTCAATGCAACCAATGCAGCGCGGCTTCGGGAATATCTGCTTTCCGGATGCACGGAAGAAGCGGTTTCGCTTCTGAGTGAGTTGTTCTCGGTGGATAATCTGGACCCGGAAAACTTCAAGCAGGATTTTTACACGGCAGGCGGCATTCTGCTGAACACGGCGGAAAGGGTATGCTGTCCGGATATCGCCTATCTGTGCAGTTATGACTCTAAACTGACTGCCCGCCAGATGCTGAGCCGGCTGCAGGACTGCTGTGTGGAGATCTGCAATCATGTGCAATTCTTGAAGCATAGCCACAATGATGCGCTTCAAAAGAATATTCTGGACTGGCTGGCACAGAATTTCCAGAATCCGGAGATCAATGCGGCGATGACGGCAGAGCAGTTCAAGATATCTAAAAAGTATCTTTCGCAATTCCTGAAGGAGCAAACCGGAAAGAGCTATACAGAGTATGTGGAAGAATTGCGTCTGGATCATGCGATGCAGCTGCTGAGAACGACAGATCTGAATATTACGGATATTGCAGAACAGTGCGGCTTCTCCACGGCGAATACATTCTATAAGGCATTCCGGCGGAAGTATCAGCTCTCGCCTTCTGCAGTTCGCAAAGGAGATAACTGATTTCAGCGCAGAAAAAACGAACGATGTCATCCGATTCGGACAGACATCGTTCGTTTTTTTTACAGGTGGATTCAGGGATGGATGCTTATGGTAACAGTGCAGGGAGCATCCAATGCAAAGGTCAGCTCAAGCAGCCCATCATGGCGTGTGGTCACGGTGCAGGGAACAGAGGCTGTAACAGCTTTGGAGCCCGGCTGCAGAACAGCTAGAACAGTGCTGCGGCCCGTTGCGGTAAAATCCAGCGTGGCATTTAAGGCGCTGTTGTCCGGTGCCCAATCCGTATGCCGGACAAAGGCATCAAAACCGGTCGTGAGGGTGCCGGGGCGGTAGTAAGCGGAAAACAACTGTACAATGGGAGAAGAAAGCCCGCTGAATTGGTGCCAGCCGGCACCACGGCGGCTCTCGATCATAAAGTGTTCAAAACAACAGTAGCTTTCGGTACACTCGTTCTGCCACAGGGTAAGAACGGTGTCGGCAATGCGGTAAGCAAAATCGGCAAGGCCCGCATCCAGTGCAGATTTGAAGAACATCCACTGATAAGGCATCCATACAGCGCCGTTCCAGTAGCCGTCACGCCGATAGTACGGCGCACTCTGATCTACAGTGGAAAGGCCGCAGGCACACCACAGGTGTTCTGGGCTTTGCAGTTTCTGCCACAGAAGCTCCTTCTGCGGTTCTGTACAGGCACCTGCAAACAGCGGCGAAGCGCCATCCAGGCCCATATCGTAGTTCAGACCCTGCTCGGTGCGCAGAATATCCGCAGCATCACCGGAAGGATCGTGCAGGAGGTACCCGAAGTAACCGCTTTCCTCGTCCCATGCAGTCTGCAGGGAGCGCCCTAAGCGAAGCGCATCGGCATCAAATGCATCTGCGTCGGCTGTCTCACTCAACAGGCGGGCGGTGTAAGCCAGGATCTTTGCGCAGCGTATCGCATGGGCAGTTGTGACCACGGGCGCGCAGTTGGCCTGCAAACGGCGGCGCTGGACCTCCTGCTGTGGGGGATAATCGTCCCATCCACCGGAATTATAGAAATAATCCCAGGGGCGCAGCAAGCCGCTGTGCAGGTTGGCGGTCGTGGAGCCGCCTTCCTGCCCGGTGAAGAAGCGATAGTACAGCTTTAGGCGTGGATAGCAGTAGGCGGCAAGTTTTCTGCTGCCGGTGCGATTCAACAGCTCGGCGTACAGATAAAACTGCGTTGGCACCATGGAGCCATGGTGTAAAAAAGCAGCATCCACAGAATCCGGGGGCATCAGGTAGGTGTTCAGGCAGTCAAAGGCGTTGCGCAGGCTGGTCTGAGCCAGACCCATTCCAATGAATCCGGAATCCCATGTGTAGACACAGTCCCACCAGCGTCCGGGAGTGTAGTGGCGGATATACTGTCCCCGCGTGTACACCGGATACACAACGTTGGTGCAGAGAACAGCATTCATCAACTGTTGGCCCAAGGCAAGCGATTCGGCAGCCGGTAGAGCGGATGGTGCTGCAAGGGATGCAGAAGCCTGCTGCCATACATGCTCCCAGTCGCTGCGCTGCGTCAGCAGCTCATGGCAGCGCAGCGCGGCGGCAGATGCATCCGGCGCGGCACAGACCGCTCCATAGATCACTTTTGTCTGTCCTGCCTCCAAGGAAATCGGCCCCATAAAGAGATTGACGTAATGCCCTTTTCCGTTGCCGCGCAGCGTGGCATTTACATGGTCGTGTACGGTGTCACGCAGAAAGATATCCAGTTCGTCGTTTTCGATTGTGCGAATATGGGTGGTGATATCATCCCACAGGATCCCGTAGCACTCCTGAATGTGGGGATACTGCAGGGTCAGATAGTTCTCATCTGCGGCGGGCTCGGCCTGAGGCCGGGAGCCATCTCCGCGCAGGGTGGCGGTAAAGTTACCAGCGTCCGCTTGCTCGCACAGAGCGAGACAATCCAGCTTCGCCCCTCCAACACCGGCAGCAGTCAGGGTCAGAGTGAATTTCCCGGCGGGAATGGAAGCATTCAGCGGCAGGATGGCAATAGAAGGCTTCTGACAGGGCGGCAGCCGCAGCGTGTCCTGACCGTTGACATCGTACTCGGAACTCTCATCTGCCGGATTCCAATACCGTACACAGAGACAGGGGGTATGCAGGGGCGCGGTAAGGGAAAGCGTAAAGGTAACGGTGTCCCCTTTTCCGTTGGGCACGACCTGTCCAAAAGGTCCTTTGCCTTCGGAACAGCCGAACCCCATGCCAATGCCGTATCCCTGACCAAAGCCGGGAACGGCTTCTTCGCCCCGGCGCAGACCATCCCAGGTCAGACATTCATTGGGACGATGGATGGAAAAATCCAGGGTGTCATAATCCTTTGCCCAGACAAAGGCCGCGTTTTCCGGCAGGGATACCTCACAGCCCGGCAGGGAGAAACCGCGGTAGGACGGAACGGGATCCCAGGCGGATGCCATGTAATGGAGCACCAGATTCTGCGGAGCATCTGTATTGTTGTGGAGTTCAGCACGGATCAACCGGGCATCCTCCCCCAAGGGGGCAAAAGAGATGTCTGCATACAGCTGATCCTTCCACAGGAGCTCGTGGCGGAACGTGTAGCAGCTCAGATCCGGAGCCGCAGCCCAGGGGTGAAAGCCGCTTTCAAACCGTACATTGGGCACATCGACCCGGCGGCGGTACATTCCCGGAAAAACGGACAGGTCAAACCGAACGCCGTCGTTGGCCGCAGGAACATGGGAAATGCCGCTGTATCGTTTGGTGTAGGGGCCCCACGCAGGCAAGGAAAGATCATGTGATTGCATGGTATGGTATCCTCCCATCAGCCCTTGACCGCGCCAATGGTAACACCGGCAACAAAGTACTTCTGCAGGAACGGATACAGGCACATGATCGGCAGGGTGGAAACCACCATGGTGGCATATTTCAGACCATCGCCGATGACCTCGACATCACCGGTGGAACCGGCCATGTTGCCGATGTCGCTTTGGATCAGAACCTCGCGCAGGATCATCTGCAAAGGGTACAGAGAACGATCCCGAATGTACAGCAATGCCGGGAACCAGCTGTTCCACTGCGCAACGCCGTAGAACAGCGCCATGACGGCGAACACTGCACCGGAAAGCGGAAGAACAATGCGGAAGAAGGTCGTGATATCGTTACAGCCGTCTAAGGCTGCGGCCTCGATCAGCTCATTCGGGATGGTGTTTTCAAAGAAGGTGCGCATGATGATCATGTTATAGGTACTGATGGCGGAAGGCAGCACCAGCGCCCAGATCTTATTCAGCATGCCCAGCTTCTGAATGATCAGGTAAGTGGGGATCATGCCGCCGTTGAAAAACATGGTAAAGATGAAAAGGCTGATAAAGATATTGCGCCCGAACAGATCCTTGCGAGACAGGGGGTAGGCGGCGCAGGCGGTAAGGGTCACGCTGATCAGGGTGCCCAGCACGGTATACAGGATCGTGTTCAGATAACCCTTCCAGATGCTGGCATCCTTCAGAACCTTCTCATACATGGAGGTCGTAAAGCCTTTGGGCCAGAAGGAAACATTGCCTGTCAGCAGCTGCATGGGATCACTGAATGAGCCGCTGATGATGTGCAGAAGCGGCAGAATGATGGTTGCGCTGATCAGAATCAGCAGCAGATACACAACAATGGTATAGATTCGTTCCCCGATGGTTTCCTTCACTTTCGTGGGGTGATTCATCGCATCAATATTCTTTTTCATCACCACAGGCTCACCTCACTGATCTTTTTGCTGAACTTGTTGAACAGCATGATAATGGTAAAATTGATCACAGAATTGAACAGGCCCACAGCCGCGGAGAAGCTGTAATCGCCGCTTTCAAAGGCACGGCGGTAAACGTAAGTGGAGATCACATCGGCAGTCTCATAGGTTGCGGGGTTGTACATCAGCATGATCTTTTCATAGCCGACCGAGAAAATAGAGCCCATGCGGAGGATCAGCATGATGATGATCGTGGGCAGCAGGCCGGGCAGCGTGATGTGGATCAGCTTGTCCCATTTGGAAGCACCGTCAACGGTGGCGGCCTCGTAGAGAGAGGGATCAATGCCGGTCAGTGCCGCCATGTACACAATGGAACCGTAGCCGGCGCTTTGCCAGATGTCAGAAAGAACATAGATCGTCTTGAAGTACTTGGGCTCGGCCATAAAGTGGATCGGCGTACCGCCAAAGGCGGTGATCAGCTGGTTGATCAGGCCGCTGGAAGGAGAAAGCAGGGCGCTCAGAATACTGACAACGACCACAGCGGAGATGAAGTGGGGCAGATACACCACGGTCTGTACGCTGCGTTTGAAGAATTTACCGCGGACTTCGTTGATCAGCAGAGCCAGAATGATGGGAATGGGAAAGCCCACAATAATTGAATACAGGCTGATGCCAAGTGTGTTTTTGATCAGACGGCCAAAATACTCGGATTTAAAGAACTGGGTGAAATATTTGAAGCCGACCCACTTGCTGCCCGTGATGCCCAGTACGGGAGAGAAATCACGGAAGGCGATCTGCGCGCCGTACATGGGCGCGTACATGAACACGATATACCAGATCAGGGCGGGCAGCAGCATCAAAAGCAGATAGCGGCTGCGCCAGAACTTTTTGCAGGCATGATCAAGGCGGTTCGCTGTTGGCAGTGTGATCGGTTTTGCTGCGGTGGCAGTTTTCATGGTGGTATTCTCCTGTTTTCGTTCTGAAGAACCCAGGAAAAAATAGGCCGGGAACAGGGTGTTCCTGCCCCGGCCGTTATTTTACTGGATCAAAAAATAGGTGCCTGCTGAGGCATCAGCCATTCAGAGTCTTCTGGTAGATATCGATGACCTCTGCAATGCCCATGCCATTGACCTTTTCAACGTAGGTGTCCCAGTTGGACAGCGGCTCACGGCCGGAAACAAACTTGATGATCATCTCGTCAACGTAAGTATCCACGTCGGCCATCACTGCACGACGGACGGCATCATCCTCAGAGGAAAAGGAGGTGGAGCCGGGAATGACGTACTTCTTGGATTCTTCCAGGAAGGGAATGATGCAGTCCTGCTTTGCGCGGTTGACAGCATCATCATCCAGCTGCGTGACCTCATCCTGGCTCAGAATGAACGGGCCGGAGCTCTGTGCAAAGGTGAAGGTGCCGATCGCATTCTTGGGAGACAGGCCGTCAGGGTTCTTCATTACATAATCGGTGAAGATCGGCTTGCCGTTCTCCATGGTGTAGTGAGTGCCCTCAATACCCATGTTGATCAGCAGGGTGCCCTCGGCGCTGTACATGTAATCCAGCAGAGCAATCACGCGGTCAACGTTCTTGCAGCTTGCGGTGATGGTAGCCGCTGCGACTGCACGAGGCTCCTGATCGATATAAGAATGGATCTGTGCGGTACCCTTGGGCGGCACGGTTGCTTCCACATGGAAGCCGGGGAAGGAAGCAGGCATGGTGGCGTTCTGTGCAGCCAGCATACCGCCCAGCGGGCCGTAGAAGGAAGCCACCGTGTTCTGGGCCAGCTTCGGCACGAAGGAAGCGTAGTCCATGGTGATGATCTCGGGATCAATATAGCCCTTCTCATACATGTCATGCATCCAGGTCACGGCCTTTTTGTACTTGGGGTCGATGGGGCCGTAGTGGACCTTGCCGCCATCGTCCGGATCGGTATAAAAATCATCCAGGCAGCCGAATGCGGTGCAGAAATTCCGCAGGCCATCCATGTTGTAGGAGCTGAAGGGGATCTCATCGTTGGTGCCGTTGCCGTTCAGGTCGGTGGTCTTGACCAGATGCCAGTAGTTCTCCCAGTCCTCCAGGGTCACGGGGCTCTCAATGCCCAGCTTTTCCAGCCAGTCGGTGCGGACGATGTAGGGCATATTGCCGGAGACCTTCTCATCCAGCATGGGCATATAATAAATATTGCCGTCGCTGTAAGTCAGTGCTTTTTCGACACCGTCCCGCTTGTCGATCTCCTTCTTCAGGTTGGGCATGTTGTTCTCGATGTAGTCGTTCAGGGACAGGATCACGCCGGACTCGCCGTATTTCAGCACCTCGGTGGTGGGCATATCCATAATGATATCCGGCAGCTGAGCATCCATCATCACAAGGTTCAGGCGCTCGTTGTAGTTGTCCTGCGGGGGATTATCAAATTCAAAATCCATATTGAATTTTTCGCCCAGGACCTTCCAGACATCCATCTGCTCGGCAGCAACCTCGTTTGCGGCCTTGGATTTCAGGATGCGAACAGTGATACGCTCGTTGGAAGCAGCTGCTCCGGAACCGGCAGCAGAAGAAGTAGTAGAGGAAGAGCTGCCACAGCCCTCCAGAACACCCAATGCCAGAGAAGCGACCATAGCGCTGCATACGGCGCGTCTGCTGATTTTTCTTTCTTTCATAAGATCTTTTCCTCCTTGATTTATGGAATGGGACGGGGGAGATCCCCGTGCTTCCATAACCTCCGTTCAGCTCGTACGCTGCCGCCCAGTGGTTTTTCCTTACTCAGAAGCATATCATGTTCTTTTTGGAATTGCAACATTTTTTGATGCAAAACGCACAAAAGATTTTCTCATTTTTGAGCGTGATTGTTGCACAATATCCACAAAGATGCGTTTTTTCTTCCTTTTGTCATGGTGCGGGATGAAATGTCATGCTCCTTCACCTTGACGATTCCGGCACAAAAAGATATGCTGGAAACAAAATTGGAATCGGAGATCCATTCAAAAGAAAGGAAGAGAGAAACTATGAGTAAGCAGATCACAGCCATCATCGTGGGCGCGGGCCATCGGGCGATCCTGTACAGCCTGTATGCGCTGGAACACCCGGACGAACTGAAGATCGTGGGCGTAGCAGATCCGGATCCGATCCGGCGGAAAAAGGTTGCGGAGATGCATGGCTTCGGGGAGGAAATGTGCTTCAGGAATGCTGAGGAGCTGGCAGAAAGGCCTAAGCTGGCAGATGCGGTGATCAATGGAACCATGGACCGCCAGCATGTGCCCACTGCGGTTCCGCTCCTGCGTGCAGGATATGATATGCTGCTGGAAAAACCCTTCGCGATCAGCGAGGAGGAAGTGAACTATTTATATAAGGTGGTAAAAGAGACCGGGCGGAAGGTGATGATCTGCCACGTTCTGCGGTATGCGCCCTTCTATGTCGCAATCAAGCAGAGACTGCTGAGCGGGGAGATCGGTGACATTATCAACATTCAGGCCACAGAACATGTCAGCTACCATCATCTGGCCGTCTCCTTTGTGCGCGGCAAATGGGGCAACGAGGAAAAATGCGGGGCTCCGATGCTGCTGGCAAAGTGCTGCCATGACATGGATCTCATTATGTGGCTGAAGAGCGGCGTTTCGCCCAAACAGATCGCAAGCTTTGGAAGTGACTTCCAGTTTGATCCTGCCAAGAAGCCCGCAGGGGCAGGCAAGCGCTGTCTGGTGGATTGCCAGTGCGAGGAGACTTGTTTGTACTCCGCCAAAAAGCATTATCTGGATCACCCGGATCGGTGGGCGTTCTATGTATGGGACTGCTTGGAGAATATTGAGAATCCGACGCTGGAGGACAAGCGTAAGTCGCTGATGACAGACAATATCCATGGACGCTGTGTGTGGGATTGTGAACATACGGTGGTGGATCATCAATCGGTGCTGATGAATTTTGCGGATGGTGCAACTGCGACCCTGAACATGATTGGCGGCACAGCGAAACCGGAGCGTAATATCCATATCATTGGTACGAAGGGTGAGATCAAGGGCGTGTTTGACGATTCTGTTTTCACTGTGCGCACCATAGATACCGCCAGCGAGAAGGGCTGGAACGAGGAAGTGGTAGACCTGAAGATCGGTGGAGATAAGAGCGGCATGACAGGCTCTCATGGCGGCGGCGACCTGCGGCTGGTGGAGGACTTTGTTCATGTGCTTCAGGGTGAGGAGCCTTCCATCTCCTGCACAACGATCAAAGATTCGATCAATGGGCATCTGGGGGTCTTCTGCGCAGAGCGTGCTCGCAAGGAGAGCGCCGTCATAACGATGCCAGACATCAGATAATGCAGTGCTGACATAGAAAACGTCCCCGTGCAGTTTTGATATTCTGCACGGGGACGTTTTGTGATCTTTTTATTTCCTCATTTCCGCATTCACCCATTCCCGCACGCGGTCAGGCCGGTTGGTGACGATGCAGTCAGGGCCAAGGGGCAGCAGGGAACGGACTGCGTCCTGGGTGTCCACGGTCCAGAACGCGGCCTGGATGCCCATGGCGTGGAGCTGGTTCACGAGATCGGGGTTGGAGTAGGCGGTGTGGTACTCGCAGCTGACGATGTCCACAGGGAAATCCAGCGTTTTGATGTAGGCAGCCACATCCGCCTGCTCCTCCAGATGGCCGATGACCTGCTCCACGGTCTCGCCGGGGAAGTTGGCGCGGAGCATATCCACCTTGTCGGCCACCGTGCGGTAGATGAGATTGTTCCGCAGGTCGATGCAGTTTTCCTCGCTGAAGGGCTCGTCCATGCTGTTCACAAGACCCAGATCCTTCCATATCACCGGCGGGGGCAGCACCATGCTGAGGAAAGCGCCGTAGGTCAGCGCGCCTACCTTCAGCTCGGGCATCAGCTGCTTTGCCTGCCGCAGCTGGGAGTGGTGGAAGGAGATGAGGGTGAGCCGGTCGGTGAGCCCGGCGGCGCGGACCGCATCCAGCACCCGGGGCACAAAGTCGGGGTCGTCCTGCAGTGGGCTTTTCAGTTCCAGCTGCACCTGGGTGCCCTCCATGCCGGCGCAGAGCTCCAGCGCTTCCTGCAGCGTGGCGATCCTCTCGTTGGCGTAGATGGCATCTTTCCAGCTGCCGAAATCCAGAGCCTTCAGCTCGCCCATGGTCAGGTCGTAGATCTGGCCGGAGATGTCGGTGTGCATGTCCACCATATAGTCGTGGTGGATGACCAGCTCGTTGTCGTAGGTCTTCTGTACATCCATTTCCACGCCGTCCGCGCCGATCTCCATCGCCTTGCGGAAGGCGACCAGCGTGTTCTCAGGGGCCAGATAGGATGCACCGCGGTGCGCAATGATTTGGGGTGTCGTCATCTTGTGCTATGATTCCTTTCCTCACAGTTGGCTCAGGCTAGATCTTCGCCGTCGGAGGCGATGACCTTTTTATACCAGTAGAAGCTGTCCTTCCGGCTGCGGGCCAGCGTGCCCTTGCCCTCGTTGTCCTTGTCCACATAGATGAAGCCGTACCGCTTCTTCATCTCGCCGGTGGAAGCACTGACCAGGTCGATGGGGCCCCAGGTGGTGTAGCCCAGCAGGGGCAGGCCGTCCTCGTTGATGGCCTTTTCCATCTGCTCGATGTGGGCCCGCAGGTAGTCGATGCGGTAGGTGTCGTGGATGGAACCATCTGCTTCCACCTTGTCCACCGCACCCAGACCGTTCTCCACGATGAAGAGCGGTTTCTGGTAGCGGTCATACAGGCTGTTCATGGTGATGCGCAGGCCCACCGGGTCGATGGCCCAGCCCCAATCGCTGGCCTTGAGGTAGGGGTTCTTGACGGCATCCATGATGGCATTGCCGTTGGCCTTGTTCATCAGTTCGGGGTCCACAGTGGTGCAGCGGCTGGAATAGTAGCTGAAGGAGATGAAGTCCACAGTGCCCTCTTTCAGCAGCTGCTCGTCGCCCGGCTCCGTCTGCAGGGCGATGCCTGCCCGTTCCATCCGTTTTTTGGCCCAGACAGGGTATTCGCCGCGGGACTGGACATCAATGAAGAAGTAGTTGTCGCGGTCAGCCTCGGCAGCGGCCTGCACATCGGCAGGGGCGCAGGTGCGGGGGTAGAACTGACCGGCGGCCAGCATACAGCCCACCATGGCATCGGGCATGATGGCATGGGCCAACTTGACGGCCTTTGCGCTGGCCACCAGCTCGTGGTGAGCGGCCTGATACTTGACCTGCTGCACGTTCTCGCCGGGCGCAAAGAGCAGACCGGCTCCCATAAAGGGCATGTGGAGCAGCATGTTGATCTCGTTGAAGGTCAGCCAGTACTTGACCTTGCCCCGGAAGCGCTGGAACAGCACCTCACAGTAGTGGGCGTAGGCATCCACCATCCGGCGGCCTTTCCAGCCGCCGTACTTTTTGATCAGGGCAATGGGGGTATCAAAGTGGCACAGGGTCACCAGCGGCTCAATGCCGTACTTGTGGCACTCATCAAAGAGCTCCTCATAGAAGCGCAGGCCCTCTTCGTTGGGCTGCGCGTCATCGCCGTTGGGTAGGATGCGGGTCCAGGCAATGGACAGGCGGTAGCAGCGGAAGCCCATCTCGGCAAAGAGCTTGATGTCCTCCTTGAAGTGGTGGTACATGTCAATGGCTTCGTGGGAGGGGTAGAAGTGCTCGGCATCGCAGTCCAGCATCTTCAGCTGGCCCAGCGCCACGGGGAAGCGGTCGGGGCCAAAGGGCACCACGTCCACGCTGGACAGGCCGCGCCCGCCCTCGTTGTAAGCGCCCTCGCACTGGTTGGCGGCAGTGGCACCGCCCCACAAAAAGTCTTTCGGGAATTTGCCCATAGGTCTTACCTCCTGATGCAGTTGAATTCTGATACTTCAATGATACCATGTTCTGAGCCGCTGTCAACCGGGAAAGTACGACTTTAGCCGTCAATTCGACGAAAAATGTTGCTGATTTTTGACACTTTTCACGAAGAAATCGAAAATTGCGAGCGATTTTCCTTGGAATCTGTTTCTTCCAAACGGACAGTAAGTGTGATAGACTGAATAGGTAAACGGAAAACGGCTCACCCTGCCCTTCATTGCTCTGCAATGCCGGAGCGGGCGAGGACGTTGATGAAAGAGCTATCAGGAAAAATGGAGTGTTTGCTATGACTGAATTCAAGCCCATCAAGGAAGGCAAAGTCCGCGAGATCTATGACAATGGCGACAGCCTCATTATGGTTGCTACCGATCGTATCTCTGCATTTGATGTGATCCTGAAAAATAAAGTGACCAACAAGGGCAAGGTGCTGACCCAGATGAGCAGATTCTGGTTCGACTACACCAAGGATGTTCTGCCCAACCACATGCTGAGCGTGGATACCGCCGATATGCCCGAGTTCTTCCGCACGCCTGCCTTTGAGGGCCGGAGCATGAAGTGCCGCAAGCTGACCATGCTGCCCATCGAGTGCATCGTGCGCGGCTACATCACCGGCAGCGGCTGGGCCAGCTACCAGCAGAACGGCACCGTCTGCGGCATCCGCCTGCCCGAGGGCCTGCAGGAATCCCAGCAGCTGCCCGAGCCCATCTACACTCCTTCCACCAAGGCTGAGATCGGCGACCACGATGAGAACATCAGCTACGAAAAGAGCATTGAGGTGCTGGAAAAGCAGTTCCCCGGCCACGGCGAGGACTACGCCACCAAGCTGCGGGACTACACCATTGCCCTGTACAAGAAGTGCGCCGCGTATGCCCTGAGCCGCGGCATCATCATTGCCGACACCAAGTTCGAGTTTGGTCTGGATGAGAACGGCAACGTGGTGCTGGGCGATGAGATGCTCACCCCCGATTCCAGCCGCTTCTGGCCGCTGGAGGGCTATGAGGCCGGCCACGGTCAGCCCTCTTTCGAT
>OLQW01000127.1_pt1 | contig 47295 bp, 43 predicted proteins | sample 1672901 | NCBI WGS metagenome assembly OLQW01 (sample SAMEA3136735, study PRJEB25190) | human gut metagenome | reverse complement strand
GATGGAGACACCGGAGTATGGTGCCAGGTACTGCATCGGGGAGCCTTCGGATGCGCCTGCGTGGACGATGATGGAGTAGTCCATAGCGCCAGCCTGCTTCAGTCTTTCGTATACACGAACGACGTTGGAGTTTTTCTGGCCGATGGATACATAAATACAAATAACGTTCTGACCCTTCTGGTTCAGAATGGTATCGATACCGATAGCGGTTTTACCGGTACCACGGTCACCGATGATAAGTTCACGCTGACCACGGCCGATCGGAACCATGGAGTCGATACTTTTGAGACCAGTCTGCAGCGGTACATTGACTGGCTGTCTGTCAGCAATGCCCGGTGCTTTAATTTCAATGTCGCGGAATTCGGCGGTCTTGATTTCGCCTTTGCCATCGATCGGCTGGCCCAGTGCATTGACAACGCGGCCGATAACAGCGTCCCCTACCGGGACCTGCATTAGACGGCCTGTTCTCTTGACTGTGTCGCCTTCCTTAATGGTTTCGGCGCGACCCAGAAGAACGGCACCTACGTTGCTTTCTTCCAGGTTAAGAGCCATGCCATATACGCCGTTAGGCAGTTCAAGCAGTTCGCCGGCCATGCAGTTTTCGAGCCCATAGATATGAGCGATACCGTCGCCGACTTCAAGAACCGTACCAACTTCATCGACATTGAGGTCTACTTTGTAGTTTTCAATCTGTTTTTTAATGACAGATGTAATTTCATCTGAACTGATTTTCATTTCCTAGAAGTCACCTCAATCTCTTTGCATCATAATAGCTTTCAGTGTCTGCAGCTGTCTGGCTACGGACCCATCGATCAGGCGGTCGCCCACTTGAACGGTGAAGCCGCCAATCAGCGCCGTGTCCACTTTCTGCTTCATGAGAATCTTCTTCCCTGTAATTTCGGAGAGTTTCGCTTTCAATGCTTCCACCTGGGACTTGGTCATCGGGAGTGCGGAGGTCACCACAGCTTCTTCGATGCCCATGCCATGATGCGCAAGAGTCGTATATACGTCTACCATAGCGGGGAAGTCGGTAATGCGGTCTCTGTCGATTACGACATAGCAGAACTGCAGAACGACAGGCTGAACCTTATCTGCAAATAATTTCTTAATCGTATCTTTCTTGACATCCTTTGCAAGCAGAGGATGGAAAAGGAGCTCCTTCAGATCTGCATGTTCCTTGATGGCGTCTGCGATCAGGTGAAGTTCTTCTTCTGTTTTTTCCAAGCTGTTCTGTTCAGCAGCGATTTCATAGATGGCGCGACCGTATTTCTTTGCAAGGATTACGTTCTTATCCATGATTATTTACCTGCTTTTTTAGCATCCAGCTTTGCGATGCTTTCTGCGATGAGCCGGTCGTTGGCGTCCGGCGTCATGTTCTTGCTGATGATCTTTGCTGCAATATCGCAGGAAAGGACTGCCACCTGAGCCTTCAAGTCTTCCAGAGCATCCTTGCGTTCTCTTTCGATCTGCTGGCTGGCCTGTTCCTTTGCTTTAGCGATAGATGCATGAGCTTCATCAATCTGTGCCTGCGCCTGCACCTTGGCTTCTTTGACTGCTTTATCCACAATTTCCTGGGCTTTTGCCTGTGCGTCTTTCAGCTGGGCTTCGTAGCTGACTTTCAGCTCTTCAGCAGCAGCTTTGGACTGGGCAGCGCTGTCCAGGTCGTTTTTAATACGAGCTTTGCGGTCGTCGAGTACTTTAAGTACCGGCTTGTAGCAGAAAAAGCCAAGAATAGCACAGAGAATAATAAAGTTGAAGATCTGAATCAGCAGTGTACCATTCAGTTCTACCAATTCGTTCCCTCCTTCAAGGCTATTCCTTAATTATCGATCGATAAACAGGAATAATTATTTCAGGAATGGGTTAGCGAATACGAGTACGAGAGCGATAACGATAGCGATGATCGGAATAGATTCGATAAGGCCGATAGCTACGAGCATGTTGGTGAAGAGTTTGCCTGCCATTTCCGGCTGACGGGTCATGCCTTCGAGAGCTTTGCAAGCGGCTTTGGAGTCGGAGAATGCTGCTGCAAGAGCTGCAACTGCGGCAATGAGTGCTGCTGCGATAAGGGAATACTGTGCAACGATAGTCTGATCCATGATGTTAATTCCTCCTAGAGAATTATAAAATGTTTTGGCACTCTGCCCAATGGATTGGTCAGGCAGAGCCATGTGCTGATGCCGTTTGGACGGACGGTGCCGTACCGGTTTGAAGCGGCGGCGCGCTTTCCCTGTTTTCTGATGCCGGTCAGTCGATGCTTTCCTTCATGTATACAGATGTCAGGGTGGTGAAAATGTATGCCTGAACCAGACCGATGAATAACGAAACGGCGATCCAGATCATAGGTACAAGCCATGGGCAGAGGAAATACAGGATTTCCAGCAGAATTTCGCCTGCGAGAATGTTGCCGAATAGACGCATAGCCAGCGTAATTGGCTTAGAGACTTCTTCGAGCAGATTCATGACGACGAATACCGGGAACGGTTTGAAGAAATGGGAAAACCAGTGTCCAAACCCCTTGCACTTGATGAAGTAGAAGTGCGTGATGAGCGAGCAGGCAATTGCCAGACCCAGCGTGGTATTCACGTCATTCGTCGGGGACGCAGTCAGGTGTTCCGTCGGCAGAAGACCGATCTGGTTCGCGGTGAAGATGAAGAGGAACAGTGTCAGAAGGACGGTCGCTACCTGACGGTATTTCGGCCCGACATTGCTTTCAAACTGAGAGCAAAGACCTTCGATCACCATTTCGATCACATTCTGCCAGCCTCCCGGGATCAGGGATCTGCCTCTGGTCGCTGCAAATACGGCAATAAAGACGATGATGGCAGTAAGCCATGTGGTATAAAGCGTATCCATATTTACAGACATACCAAAGAGCTGCTCTACAACATGTGTACCCGTATGAAGATGCATATTCTCACCCCCTTTCTCTTACAAGGATATCAAGAAAACTACTCCTTAATTAAACCGACCAGCCGCTCCCCAAGAGTTGCAGCAGGCAGTGTAAGTAAGCCACCTAAGTAGGCCAATATATTGAGCGGCGTGAAGATCACCGCTACGCAGCTTGCGATCTCCAAAATAAAGCGGAGCATCGTGAATACCACAAGGCGGCGTCCGATGAAGTCCACTTCTCGCTTGTCTCTCTGCCACTGGTTAAACTTAACCAGCATGAGGCTGAAAAAAAAGATATGAAACAGGCAGCCCAACCCCCAGGCAATCGCATATGCCCAGCCCTGCCAGGCAAGCAGTATGCCTGCGCCGATGACAGCGATGACCAGAATGTACTGATTCATGCGCTTGGCATAGTGAGGAAAAGTCAAGTCGAAGTTCATATCATTTCTTACCTAATATCTGTGTAATTGCAGACCACAAACCGCCGACCGCTCCTATGACAGAAAGCAGAATGAGTCCCCATGGATCGGTGCCCAGCCATTCATCGGTCTTGAGCCCCGCCCATACGCCCAAAGCGATAGAGCTCAGCATGGTCAGACCTGCTCCTGATGCGACGGCAGCACTTCTCAGCGGATGCCAGTCATCGTCCTTCGGCAGCTTCCCCTTCTTATCCATCTGGTTTCTCGCTATGGTTTTAAAAAAAGCATGTTAAAAGTAAAACATGCAAATGTACATGTACATTATAGCATAGGATTTTTTACTTGGCTATAAATTTAGTCGGTTTTTTATCACTTAATCCTTCGATGTAGAGAAGGGCATCTGCAATACGCTCTGCCGAATGGCCGTCTCCATATGGATTCACGGCTTCTGCCATGGCTTTGTACGCCTTCTCATCCGTCAAAAGCTCATAGGCCGCACGGAAGATCTTTTCTTCATCGGTGCCGACGAGCTTCACGGTACCTGCTTCGACCGCCTCTGGTCGCTCGGTGGTATCTCGAAGGACGAGGACGGGCTTGCCAAGGCTCGGGGCTTCTTCCTGAATGCCGCCCGAGTCGGTGAGGACGATGGCGCTTCTGGCCATCAGGTTTGTAAATGGTTCATATTCCATCGGTTCGACAAGATGAATGCCTGCCACGCCTTCGAGCTCTTTGGAAACGGCTTCACGCACGAGCGGATTTCTATGCACCGGGAAGACCACTTCGGTATCCGGCACGGCTTCCACCAGACGGCGGAGCGCACGGTAGACGTGGTGCATCGGAGCGCCAAGATTTTCGCGGCGGTGTGTCGTCACGAGGATCACACGCTTGTGCTCTTCGATGGCTTCGAGCTCCGCATCCTCGAAATGATAGTCCTTCTTGACGGTCGCAAGAAGAGCATCGATCACGGTATTGCCGACGACGTAGATGTTCTTATCGTCCTTGCTCTCGCGCAGGAGATTCCCTCTGGCCGTTTCCGTCGGCGCAAAATTCACATTCGAGAGGACGCCGGTCAGCTGACGGTTGGCTTCTTCCGGGAAGGGCGAAAGCAGGTTTCCGGTACGCAGGCCTGCTTCGACATGACCGATCTTGATCTGCTGATAAAAAGCGGCCAGTGCTGCGGTGAAGGTGGTCGTGGTATCTCCGTGAACAAGCACGTAGTCGGGCTTCTCCTTCTTCAGCACATCTTCGAGCCCGCGGAGCACACGGGCGGTGATGTCGTAGAGGGACTGCCCGCTCTTCATGATGTCGAGGTCGTAGTCCACCGGCAGATGGAAGAGCTCGACCACCTGATCGAGCATCTCGCGATGCTGCGCGGTGAGGCAGACTTTCGTATCAATGTCCGGACGTTTCAAAAGTTCTTTCACGACGGGGGCCATCTTGATGGCTTCCGGCCGTGTTCCGAAAATCGTCATTACTTTGATCATGATTCTTGCATTCCTCTCTTTATGTATTGGTTCAGGGTTAACCCGTGGAACGTGCTGCCCACTGATTGTGGATGAAAGCTTTGTTCAAATGAGAAATTAGAAATGAGAAATGGTGGTGGCGGCGCATAAAAATATGGAAGCGCCGCAGAGTATAAATAGGGCGATGCCCGAAAGTCTGCGGGTAGCAGGTTTCCCGTTTTGAACTTTCCAATCATTGCCCACCTGACCGCAAATGACAAAGATTTCTCGCTTCGCTCGAAATGACGACACGGGAGTCTAATGTCTCCTAGTCTCTAGTCACTCGAAGTCCCTAATCCCTAGCTACTAGTCACCAGTCACTAATCCCTATCTTTCTTTTTCTTCTGCTCCATCTGATAAGGCGAAGGCACGATTTCCTGCATGACGCCGAGCTTTCTAGCCCAAAGGATGAAAAGAACAAGAGCGATAGCTACGATCGCGATGCCGATCCAGAGGGACAGGTGAATGACGATGAGCGCGGTGCAGGAGAAGAAGGCCGTCAGCGCGTACATGACGAGCACGACCTGCTTTTGATTGAGCCCTTTGGCCAGCAAACGGTGGTGCAGGTGGTTCTTATCCGGTGAAAAGATCGGCACGCCGCTCGACTTTCTGCGGACGATCGCAAGGAGAGTATCGGTGATCGGCACGGTGAGCGCGAGAAGCGGCACGATGAGGACGGCTGTCGCGACGGTCTTCATCGAGCCCATGACGGACACGGCCGAGATGATATAGCCCAGAAACATGGAGCCGGTATCCCCCATGAAGATCTTCGCCGGGTTGAAATTATACTGCAGAAAGGCCAGGCAGGCGCCTGTCATGGCGACCATGGCCGCTGCAGCCACCCACTGCCCCATCTGAAAAGCAAGCAGGGCGATGGCGATAGATGCGATCGTCGCAATGCCGGCTGCCAGACCGTCCAGACCGTCGATCAGGTTCACCGTATTCACGAAGCCGATGATCCAGAAAATGGTGAGAGGCAGCGATATGATTTCCGGCAAATAAATAATGCCGAGGCGCGGCACGTCGATCCATTCGATATTGATATTGAAAATGACGACAGGGATGGCGGCAGCGATGATCTGCCCCAAGAGCTTTACCTTCGGCGGCAGGGAGTACACATCGTCAGCGATGCCGACCGCGATCAAAAATGTCGCTCCCACCATGATGCCGACCATCTCATAGGTGAAGCCGATGGTCGCGATCACGGAGACCATGAAGCCGGCGTAAATGGCCAGTCCCCCCAGACGCGGTATCAGTCCATGATGCACCTTGCGCGCATCCGGCTTGTCGACGGCGCCGATGCGGATGGCGAAGTTCTTCACCACCGGCGTCAGCACGAAGGTCACAGCCAGTGCCACAAGAAACGTGAACGCATAGGCGAACAACGTAACACCTCCTAATAGACAACATTTCAATGTTATTCTACCACAAAGCGTAAGGAAGGGCTAGAATGGAGTGTGTGGCCGCCCATCGACCATACAAAAAGCATAGCCATGACTTGCGTGGCTATGCTATCATATAAACAAATGGTAGGCGTACCTCAGCGTGTGCAAGCGCCCGGCGTCTCCCAGAAAAATAAAGGTGAGAAAGGCCGTCCGCTGACACTGAAACCCGCTTGTGAATCAGGCGGCTTTTTTCATGTCAGGAAAACATTATTTCAACATCATTACAATGAGAGTTGCAAAAGCAATCATCAGGTACAATGTTTCAAAAGTACTCATGACACTCAGCTCCTTCCTGATTGACAGGACGCTTCGGACCGCCAAAGTACGTCTGATGCCCTTTTATCACATTCGTTATCCTGCGCACAAGAAAAGGGCGGCCTTCGGGCCGCCCTTTTCCGTGAGAGTGTAAAAATAAAAGGAGATAAAGGAGTGGAAATCCCGCTCGGGGAAAGCGGGACATATTGTGAAGGCAGAATAGAATCCGTACATTCACTTCTGTCTTCAAGGTTATTATATCACACGAATCCAATTTTGCAAGTATGCCTAAATCATAATTTTAAGCTCGCCTCATTACGACAGATCTGCACTTTTCAAAAATGAAAAAAGGGGATGTGAAATAACGATCATCTCATTTTCGCGTTCAATCTGCCGCGGAGGACTTGCAGCTCTCATAGGAGTGACCGGGAAACCTTATCCCAGCTGTCTTTCATGCCATAGTCACCCTATCCGCCCCTGCGGGGCACCTTCCCCTAGAGGGGAAGGCTGCGATACGAGAATACCATCTTCTAAAAAAAGGCGGCGAAGCCGCCACGAGAGCCCTGAACCTTGAACCCTGAACCAAATGAAAGCAAAGTAAAAAGGGGCTGTGAAGAAATGGGGATTCATTTCTTCACAGCCCCTTTTTTATTCATATCATCCAACGCCGCACGCGTTCGGCAAAGGCTTTGAAGAGCGGATCCATCACTTTTTCCTCCATATTTTCCGGATGCCACTGGACGGTGGTGATGAGGTCGTTCTTCACGCTCTCGGTCGCTTCGATGATACCGTCTCTGCTTCTTGCCGTGACACGGAGACCGTCAGCGAGCTTCTTGATGGCTTCGCGATGACGCGAATTCACGTAGAGCCCGTCTCCTAAGACATCATGCAGGCGGCTTTCCGTGTCGATTTCTATATAGTGGGTCGCAATGTTTCCCGGCGCTTTCTGCATATGCTGGATGGTGGCCTTGGGATTCTGTGCCTGCATGTCCTGCCAGAGCTTGCCGCCTAAGGCGACATTCAGGATCTGATGGCCGCGGCAGATACCGAGGATCGGCTTGTCTGCTTTGAGACAGGCTTTGATGAGCCCGATCTCGAAAATATCTCTCTTCTCGTAGGTCGGCCCGATGCACCAGAGCGGCTCTTCTCCGTAGAAACGGGGCGCGGGATTTGGCCCGCCGGAGAGGACGAGTGCATCAAAGCTGTCCACATATTCCTCGGGGCCGGCGTAGTCATCATAGGCCACAATGATGGGGAGCAGACCGGCGCGCCCGAGCACATTCAAAAGCGGGCGCGGCGCATAGTCTGCCATTCTCTGATTGATCGGTTTCATATCCGCCAGAAGCGTGTCGGCTGTGACGGCGACGATAGGTTTACGCATAAGAAACTCCTTTAGGGTAATAGGTGACTGGTGACTGGCATTGCGATTTATCAATTTTTGGACTTAGTGAGAAGTATTTGAAGGGGCGCACCATTCATAGAGCACTGCATTTTAGGATGCAGGAAACACGTATCATCATTTCGAGCGAAGTCGAGAAATCTTTCTTGTAGACAGATGAACGATTCATGTGTGAAAGCAGGAATACGTAGCAGCAAGGCGTCGGTTCCCTGCCAATGCCTATGCGATACCGACCGCAGTGCAAGAAAGATCCCTCGACTACGCTTTCGATGACGGCGGCGTAAAGCACTATCAAAATTCCGCGGCGCTTCTGAATTTTATGCGCCGCACCACCATTTCGCATTTCTCATTTCTAATTTTTAAGTCAAGCGACGCTTTCACACATAATCAAAGGGCAGCACGCCCCACGGGTGCCCCTCAAACCACTTATGAATATCTCTAAACAACATGTATTATACTAAAAAAGATGCTTCTTTCGAAGCATCTTTGTATGCAGGGAAGCAATGATTAAATCGCCATTTCCTTAAATCATATCCAGATTTCTCATGATCTGCCCTAAGACACCTTTGAAGATACGCATATCGCTTTCCGATACACCTTCGTAGAAAGTCTTGTCCAGATCCTTGGCTGCCTGACGGCTCGCCTGCTCGACCTGCTTGGCTTTTTCTGTCAGGAAGAGACGGTACTTTCTCGCATCTTCCGGCACGCGCTCCTTACGCACAAGGCCTTTGTCGATCATGGACTTCACCATGACTGTGATGGTGGGATTCGTCAGGTGCAGATGTTCTTCCAGTGTCTTCTGTGTGACCAGATCCTTCTTATGGGTAGAAAGATAGGCAATAATCAGAGACTGGCGCGCAGTCAAGCCAAACTTCTGCATGATACCGGACTGCTTGAGGAGCATTCTTTTATGCGCCTGACCCAGATTGTAGGTCAGCCCCAGCTTGTCGCTCTTATTTAAATCTTCCGGTTTTAAATGGATCTGTCTCTTCATACCCCTCACCTTGCCGCTGTCTAAAATGGATAAAATAACACCTGAATTTCACGAATAGAATTTTATATATATTATGCGTTATGCGGAATCGGAATGATCACACGGGAAGAGGACTTGTGTCCTGCACGATTTTTCTCTTGCACTCGGAGACGCTCCATCGGTCGTCTCTGTCAATGCGTGCGCGATACTCTTTCTCCCCTGCCGAGATCAGAAAATAGACCTCTCCCATCGACTCTTCACGCACCACGGAGAAGCGGCCGGCGCCGGGAAGATATCCCTGCCAGACCACGCAGCCATTCTGACGAATGGAAAGCTCCGTCGTCTGGTGATCCGTCGTCAAATGGAACTCGATCAGCCGGCCGAAGCCATCATTGAAATAGAGCGTCGTCTCATCGTGCATCTGTGGGACGCCTGTGATATGCGACGAATACTGGTACTCTGCGGCATTCCCCATCGCGAAATCGCTTCCCCATGCGGATGCAAAAACTGCTTCCGAAAGCAGGAGAGCCGCCAGAAGAAAGGCAAGTCGTTTCTTTCTCTCCACGCCGATCCTCGCTAAACATTTCATAAACAAATTGCCATAGTTTGTATCTATATTATAAACCAACGGCCGCTTTTCGGGTAGTCCGCCGCCTTCCATGCGAAACTCCATAGATACCTACATAGTATCGAATATATTCCCGCTTTTCATAAGCAGGTATAGAAAAGTTCTATCAGAAATATCTCCAGTCATTCGTCCCCCCCAAAAGGGAAAGCAGGGGTAGGGATGCGTAGCTAGGGATTAGGGATTGGGGATTAGGGGCGCAAAGTGACTAGTGACTAGTCCCTGAAATACCACCTTCGGGCATCGCTCTATATATACTCCGCGGCGCTTCTATATTATTTTATGCGCCACACCACCATTTCTAATTCCTCATTCCTAATTCCTCATTCGAGCAAAGCTTTCATTCAGAATCAGTGGACGGCACACCCCAGGGCTAACCCTGCGCCCCTAGTCACCAGTCACTAAATCTCTTCTATATCCCCCTATTGATATATGCTATAATAATGACAGGAAAGAATATCCCATCGGATCCCCGATGATTCTATTTTTTGAAAGGAGAATTCCTATGAACTCGTTTAACAACGACATGGCCTGGGAGCGGGAGAAGTCCCTCTCCATCAATATGCCTGGCCTCATGAAAGACATCTATCTTTGGGTCGCTATTGCCCTTGCCATCACCGGCTTTACCGCGTACACCGTAGCGGGCAGTCCGATGCTGCTCTCTCTGGTTTTCGCCGGCAAATTCACGATGTGGGCGCTCCTCATCGCGACGGTCGCCCTCGTATGGCACCTTTCTTCCGCGGTTGCCCGCATGTCTCTCAAAAAAGCGGCCGCCATGTACATCATCTATGCCGTCCTGAACGGCGCGATGATGGCCTCCATTTTCCTTGTTTACACCATGACCTCTATCGCGAGCGTCTTCTTCATCACCGCAGGCACCTTTGCTGTCATGTCCGCCTATGGCTACCTCACGAAGACTGACCTTTCGAAGATGGGAAATCTGTGCCTCATGGGGCTTTTCGGACTCATCATCGCTACCGTGGTGAATCTTTTCCTTGATAATTCTTTCCTGGAAATGATCCTCGCCTACGCAGGCATCCTGATCTTCGTCGGCCTCACCGCTTATGATACGAAGCGCATCCGTGAGATCGCTTTCGCAAACAACACGAACACCACCGATGAAGGTGTGAAGCTCGCCATTCTCTGCGCGCTCACCCTCTACCTCGACTTCATCAATCTCTTCATCTACATGCTCCGGATCTTCGGAGAGAAGAAGTAACTGGTGACTAGTGACTAGTGACTGGTGACTAGGGATTAGGGATTAGGGATTAGACGTTAGCCCTCAGACTTCTGACTTCTGACTTCTGACTGCAAAAAAGGGGCTGTGAAATAACGATCATCTCATTTTCGCGTTCAATCTGCCGCGGGGGATTTGTAGCTCTCATAGGAGTGACCGGGAAACCTTATCCCAGCTATCTTTCATGCCATAGTCACCCTATCCGCCCCTGCGGGGCACCTTCCCCTAGAGGGGAAGGCTGCGATACGAGAATACCATCTTCTAAAAAAGGCGGCGAAGCCGCCACGAGAGCCCTGAACCCTGAACCCTGAACCAAATGAAAGCAAAGTAAAAAGGGGCTGTGAAGAAATGAATCCTCATTTCTTCACAGCCCCTTCAGATCAACGTTTCTCGATTATTTCTTGTCAGCGAGGTACGCTTTGAGCGCATCAGCGAGTCTCTTTACGCCTTCTACGGTGACATCGTCGTCATTGTAGGAGAAGTTCAGACGGAAGAAGTTCTTCTTGCCGGATTCCGGGAAGAAAGCATCGCCCGGTACGTAAGCGACTTTTCTTTCCAGTGCGTACTTGAAGAGGTCGCGGGAGTTGCAGCCTTCCGGCAGTTCGACCCACAGGAAGAGGCCGCCATGCGGATAGGTGCATTTGACATCCTTCGGGAAGTATTCTTTGATGGCATTGCACATGACGTCACGGCGATGTCCATACAGCTTGCAGTTATCCTGGACGTGTCCTTCGAAGTCATAGTTCCTCATGTACATAGCGACTTCACGCTGGGTGACGGATGGAGTAGCAAGGTCGGTGGAGCCTTTGACGAGATCCATCTTCGCGAGGATTTCATCATTGCAGACCATCCATGCAAGTCTCATGCCAGGAGCCAGCGTCTTGGAGAAGGTGCCGGAGTACATGACGAGGTGTTTCGGATCCATGGTGATGAGCGGAGCGATTTCTTCACCTTCGAAGCGCAGATCGCCGTAGGGGTTGTCTTCGAAAACCGGGATTTCATACTTGGTGACGAGTTCCATCATTTTCTTGCGGCGTTCGAGGGACATGCAGCGGCCGGTCGGGTTCTGGTAGTTCGGAATGACGTAGATGAATTTGACGTTCGGGGTGGATTCCAGATATTTTTCCAGTTCTTCCGGAATGATGCCGTCATCATCGGTCGGGACTTCGATGTATCTTGGCTGTTCGAAATCAAAGGCACCGATAGCGCCGAGGTAGGTCGGGCTTTCGCAGAGAACGACGTCGCCTTTGTTCAGGAAGACACGGCCGGTGATGTCAAGACCCTGCTGGGAGCCGGTAACGATCATGATGTTCTTCGCTTCAACTTTTTCCATCCCCATCGGCATGTACATTTTGTTCATGCGATCAGCGATGGCTTCACGCAGGCCGAGGAAACCGAGGGACGGGCCGTACTGCATAGCGCCGGCGCCATCTTCTTCACGGACTTTGATAGCGACTTCGGTGAGTTCCTTCAGCGGGAAAGTCTTCGGAGCCGGCAGACCGCCTGCAAAAGAAATGATATCCGGCTGCGCGGTCAGAGCCAGGAGGGGACCAAGGTCAGAAGGACCCATCTGTTCGAGTACATCAGAAAAACGAATTGCCATAGCAATCTCTCCTTTCAAAATAAGAAGACTGTGTCTTCTGTATTGCCTGTTGTTCTATAAAAGAATGAGTCAGCGGGTTTAGGGTTCAGGGTTCGGGGTTCGCTCGTGGGGTGCCTCGTCCACTGATTGTGGATGAAAGCTTTGCTCGCCAGTGAGGAGTTAGGAGTTAGGAGTGCTGGTGCGGCGCATAAAAATATGGAAGCGCCGCAGAGTATAGATAGTGGCGATGCCCGAAAGTGGTATTTAGTCACCAGTCACTAGTCACTCGAGGCTCCTAATCCCTCATCCCAGCTTTCAAATGCAGCAGTCCGCGTTCCTTTCGGAAGAACAAAAAACGCCCCTACTTCCTTTCGGAAGTAGGGGCGACATGCGCGGTACCACCCTACATTATACTCAATTCGTCCCTAACGCGGACCTGCGCCTTTCCCTACTCCGTTCGAAAAAGGGGCTCACAGGGGATAATCATCCATCATGACCGGTACTGCTTTTCACCATCCAGCAGCTCTCTGGGACTTCCTCATGATCGATCCTGTCCTGTTCTTTGCCTTTCCTGCCCGTAACGCCGGCGGCGTCAGAGACTTATCATCCCTGAGACTCCCGAGTGAGCTGCAGCGTCTTCTGCACTGACTTCCACCATCCATCAGCTCTCTATGCCATCTGTCGCTGTTTCTCTCGTTCTCTGTCTTTCATTCTTTTATTGTATATCTGATTTTACTACTCTTAGAGGAAATGTCAATAGAAAATTTGAGGGAAGGTTGATGGGTTCAGGGTTCAAGGTTCGGGGAAGGTTCAACAGGTTCTATAGGTTCTGAAGGTTCAACAGGTTTCCCATCTTGCATGAACGACGTATTCTCATATATTTAATCAAAACTCCGCGGCGCTTTTTTATTTCGCGCCGCACCGCCCCCGTTGAACCTTTTGAACCCGCTGAACCTTTTGAACCCATTGTCCCCGAAGTTTGAAAGCAGGGGGTAGGGATTCGTAGCTAGGGATTAGGGATTAGGAGTGACTAGTGACTAGGAGACATCAGACTCTCGTATCGTCATTGAAAGCGTTGCCGAGAAATCTTTCTTGCAGACCGCTAAACGAAGGATGTGTGAAAGCAGAAATACGTAGCACTAAGGCGTCGTTTCCGTACCGGTGCTTATGTGATACTGACCGCAGTGCAAGAAAGATCCCTCGGCTACGCTTCCGATGACGACAGCACGAAGCACTATCAAAATTCCGCGGCGCTTCTATGTTCCTATGCGCCGCACCAACATTTCGCATTTCTCATTTCTCGTTCTAGTGAGACTTTCAATCGTAATTAAGGGGGCGCGACACCCCATAGGCTAACCCTAAGCCTATTTCCCCATGACAAAAGCCCGCACTCCAAAGAGTGCGAGCTTTCCGATTCACATTTCTTAGGGATACACTGATTCAATCGTTATCAGATTGGATCAGCGTTTCCTTAGTTTCCTTCTCTGAAATACGGCTTGAAATTCGATTCATGCGCGCCCTTGCTGTCCTTCCCGCGGTTATCGCGGCGGCCGTTTTTGTTATTATCGAAACGGCGGCGGCGTCCGTCGAAGCGGCGGCCATCACGGCCTTCTGCCCCATCGCGGCCTTCCCCGTGGAAACGTCTTCTCGGGCGGTCTCCGCCATCGAAGTGGCGGCGCAGGCCATTGCCTCTTCTTCTGCGGAAATTCGGAAGCTCTTCGGTGATATTGACCGGAGTGACGTCCGGCTGCTTGGTGAGGAGCTTGATCGCTGCAGCGACGAGAGAGATGGAGTCGACATCATTCAGAAGGTCTTCGGCGCTTTCTCTATAGTCTTCGAGCCCTCCTGCCTGCGCGGTATCCGAGAGACTTTCGATGGCAGCCTTCTGATTTCCTTCGATGACCTGAGAGAGAGTCGGGACTGCGCGTCTCTTGATGCGGCGGCGGATGACGCGCTCGATGTCACGGAGCTGGCCCATTTCTCTGGAAATGACGAAGGTCGTCGCAAGTCCTGTCTGTCCTGCGCGGCCGGTACGGCCTACACGGTGGACATAGATCTCCGGATCCTGCGGCATGTCGAAGTTGTAAACGTGGGTGACGCCGGAAATATCAAGACCGCGGGCAGCGACGTCGGTCGCTACCAGAATGTCGATGGTGCTTTCCTTGAACTGACGGACTACGGTGTCTCGTTTCTGCTGCGAAAGGTCTCCGTGAAGTCCTTCGGCCATGTATCCTCTCTTCTTCAGAGCTTCTGTCACTTCATCGCAGCGGCGCTTCGTGCGGACGAAGACGATCGCGAGCTCCGGATCCTGCATGTCGAGCAGACGGCAGAGCGCATCGAATTTCTGACGGTCAGGCAGCTCGATGTATTCCTGCTCGATGAGATCGATGGTGACAGTCGCTGCTTTGATCTTCACGATTTCCGGTTCCTTCAGGAAGGTTTCCGCCAGCTCGCGGATCGGTGCGGGCATAGTCGCGGAGAAGAACATGGTCTGGCGCTCTTCCGGAATGCCGGCCAGAATGGTGCGGATGTCATCGATGAATCCCATATCGACCATTTCATCGCCTTCGTCCAGCACGAGGATCTGCACATGAGACAGATCGATGGTGCCGCGCTTCATGTGGTCCATCAGACGGCCCGGGGTCGCGACGATGATATTCGGGTGCTTTCTGAGCGCTTTGAACTGGCGCTCGATATCCTGTCCGCCGTAGATCGGCAGTGCATGGACCGGCATGTACTGGGCCAGATGGTTGATCTCTTCCGCAGACTGAATGGCAAGCTCACGGGTCGGCGAGAGGACGACGGCCTGCGGTCCCTTCTCGGAAATGTTGATCCGCTCCAGGATCGGAATGCCAAAAGCAGCGGTCTTGCCGGTGCCGGTCTGCGCCTGTCCGATCAGGTCTTTCCCGGTGAGCGCAGTAGGGATAGCGGCTTTCTGGATGGGGGTCGGTTCTTCAAAGCCCATATCCTCTACGGCTTTCAAAATTTCCGGCTTCACGCCGAGTTCGGTGAATGTGTCGTACATAGTTCCTCCTGTGTGCGCTCATGGGTACGCTGGGCGTCCTTCGCCCTTTTGACTGTTTATTTATATGATATGTATGTATATAGCAGGCTCTGGGGGAAATCCATTTCCTCATGCGTTTCGCATCTTCCGGCGTCTCGCCGGGCATAAAAAAAGAGAACGCTGCAAGCGTCTCTCCCATGACTGTTTCGTTCGATTGTCCGTTCTCTTGATGCCTGCATAGCATTCTTATTATAACATAGGCGAAAGGGGTAGGAATAGGCTGATATAAAAATTAGAAATAAAAGTAGAGCAGAGATTAGGAACCTCGAGTGACTAGTGACTTGTGACTGGTGACTTGAATACTACCTTCGGGCATGCCATCGCCTCATATATACTCGCAGCAAAGCCGCCACTTTCATTCCTCATTCCTAATTCCTCATTCGAGCAGAGCTTGCATCCACAATCAAAGGACGCCCCGCCCACGGGCTTGCCTTGTTTGATATCTGATGTCTGATACCCAGTCACCAGTCACTATACCAGTTACAAAAAATATTCTAAATTCCCCTTGCATGTTTATTCTCTTAGTTGTATAATTATCACAATTCAAATCAAGACTATTTACGAAGAAGGCTCGTTTTACCCAATACTTACAAGGAGTTCTCACTTTCTGAAAATGAATAGAACTGTATAATGTGCATAAACCAGCTTTCTTCCTCAAAGGAGAATCACTCATGTTTGAAAAAGAAATCAAAGAAAAAGTCAAAGAAATCACACCACAGGTCGTGACATGGCGCCGCCATTTCCATACCTACCCGGAAATTTCCGGTGAAGAAAAAGAGACATCCCTCTACATTCAGGAAGAGCTCAAGAAGCTCGGCATCCCATTCGAGACAGGCTTCTTCGGCACCGCCGTCCTTGGCACGATCAAAGGCGACCAGCCCGGCAAGACCGTCGCTCTCCGCGCAGACATGGATGCGCTGCCCGTCACCGAGCAGACAGGACTCCCCTTCGCCTCGAAGAACAAAGGCAAGATGCACGCCTGCGGCCATGACAGCCACATGGCGATCCTCCTCGGAGCGGCCGCTGTATTGAACCAGATGAAGCCCCAGCTCAAGGGGACAGTCAAGCTGGTCTTCCAGCCGGCTGAAGAAGAGGCGGCGATCGGCGGCGGCCGTCACATCGCAGCGAGCGGCAAGCTCGATGATGTCTCTGAGATCTATGGCCTTCACGTCTGGCCGGAGCTCCCCGTCGGCGTCATCGGCTTAAAGCCGGGCAATCTCATGGCCGCTTCGGACCGTTTCTACGTCCATGTGAAAGGGAAATCCACCCATGCAGCGCAGCCGCACAACGGCACCGACGCACTGGTCGCTGCCGCGCACTTCATCATCGACGTGCAGTCCCTTATTTCCCGCGAGATGAACCCGATGGAAAACGTCGTCTGCACCATCGGCCTGATGAATGCAGGTACCCGCTACAATGTCGGCGTCGAAGATGCCTACCTTGAGGGCACCGTCCGCACCTACACACCGGCGCTGCGCGACAAGATGGAAGCGCGCCTCGGTGAGATCCTGAAGGGACTCGATGTGATGTTCGGTACACACTCGGAGCTGAACTACGTCCGCGGCCACAGCGCCACCATCAATACGCCGGAAAAGATCCAGTTCCTGCAGGAAATTGGAAAAACTTACGTCGGTGAAGAACACCTGACCCAGCCGCAGTACCCGTCCATGTGCGCCGAAGACTTCTCCTCCTATCTGGAAAAATTCCCCGGTGCCTTCCTGTGGCTCGGTACCGGCAAACCGGGCACACCGGCGCTTCACAATGCCAGCTTCGCCATCGATGAATCCATCCTCCCCTTAGGCGTCACGATGGAAGCCGCAGCGGCGATCGAAGCGTTGAATCAGTAAATGACATAAACCACGCAAAATTTGAAAGCAGGGATGAGGGATTAGGAGCCTCGAGTGACTAGTGACTGGTGACTAAATGCCACTTTCAGGCATCGCCACTATCTATACTCTGCGGTGCTTCCATATTTTTATGCGCCGCACCAGCACTCCTAACTAGCGAGCAAAGCTTTCATCCACAATCAGTGGACGAGGCACCCCGAACCTCGAACCCTGAACCCTAAACCCATTGAACCCCATAGGAGATCCCACCATGAACCCAGTCTTACATCAATCCTTCCTCACGATGCTCGACTATACGCCCGAGCAATTCGCCTACTACCTGGACCTCGCGGCCCAGCTGAAAAAAGATAAAAAAGAAGGCAAAGAAGCCCAACTGTTAAAGGGCAAAAATTTTGCCCTTATTTTTGAGAAAGACTCCACCCGCACGCGCTGCGCCTTCGAAGTATCCGCACGCGACCAGGGAGCCTACACCACCTACCTCGGCCCGACCGGAAGCCAGATCGGCAAGAAAGAATCCATCGCGGACACCGCCCGCGTACTCGGCTCCATGTTTGATGCCATCGAATTCCGCGGATTCGCCCAAAGCGCTGTCGAAGAACTCTCCGCAAAAGCCGGTGTCCCGGTCTGGAACGGCCTCACCGATTACGACCATCCGACACAGACGCTCGCGAATTTCCTCACGCTGAAAGAACATTTCAAAAAGCCGCTGAACCAGATCTCCTATGCCTATGTCGGACACGGCCAGTCAAATATGGCACACGCCCTCATGGCGGGTGCCGCCCTTGCCGGTATGGACTTCCGCATCATCGGGCCAAAGCAGTTCTTCCCGGAAGATGACTTCACCGCCAAGTGCAAGGAAATCGCAAAGAAGACGGACGCGACCTTCACCTTCACTGATGACCCGGTCGAAGGCGTCAAGGGTCTCGACGTCATCTACACCGGCGTCTGGGTGACGATGGGCGACCCCTATGAACTTTGGGGCGACCGCATCAAGCTCTTTATGCCCTACCGCATCACCATGGACATGATCAAGAACACAGGAAATCCGGACACCGTCTTCTGCCACTGCCTGCCGGCCTTCCACAATACAGAGACCAGAGTCGGAAAAGACATCTACGAACGCTTCGGCCTGGACGGCATCGAAGTCACCGACGACGTTTTCGAAGCACCGTTCTCACTCGCCTTTGAGGAAGCAGCGAACCGCCTGCCCACCATCAAAGCCGTCATGGTCGCTACCTTTGCTGACTATCCCATCGAAAAGTAAGAGAGGAGGAAATCATTATGACTACGCAAAAACTGCCGAAAGTATTCATTGTTGGTGAATCGGGGACCACGGGCCTGAGACTGCACGATCGTTTGATTTCCCGAAGCGACATCGAGCTCCTCTCTCTCCCCGATGAAAAAAGAAAAGATATCCCCACCATCGTGGAATATGCCAAGAATGCAGATCTCATGTTCCTTTGTCTCCCCGATGATGCCTCCCGCGAGATCGTGAAAGCCACCGAAGGCACCGGCATCCGCATCCTTGACACCTCCACGGCCCACCGCACCAAGGAAGACTGGGTCTACGGCTTCCCTGAACTCTCCGAGGAGCAGTACAAGGCCATCAGCCAAGCACAGAAGGTCGCCGTCCCCGGCTGCCACGCCAGCGGCGCGATCTCTATCCTGTATCCGCTCGTCCACGCAGGCGTCCTTCCGATCAATTACCCGCTCCACATCGTATCCCTCACCGGCTACAGCGGCGGCGGCAAAAAAATGATCAAGGAATACGAAGAGGAAAAGACTCTTCCGCTCGCCTCTCCCCGCCAGTACGGTCTCTCCCAGAAGCACAAGCATCTTCCGGAGATCATGAAGGTCTGCAATCTCTGCGAGACACCGCTCTTCTCGCCCATCGTCGCGGATTACTACGCCGGCATGGAAGTCACTGTCGGTTTCCACACCGGATTCCTCCAGCTCCCCTGCGGTCTTCCCGGCGACATCACACTGGAAGACTTCCATACCATTTTTGAAAAACAATACAAGGACTCGAAATTCATCAAAGTCTCCCCGCTCTCGACTGAGGAAACCAATGCGCTCTTCCTCGCCGCCAATGAAAATGCAGGCAAAGACTCCATGACCCTCTATATCACCGGCAACGATGAACGCATCCAGGTCGTATCCCTGTTTGATAACCTCGGCAAAGGCGCCTCCGGTGCTGCCATCGAGTGCATGAACATCATGCTGGGTCTTCCTCCGGAAACAGGGCTTGTGGTGGACTAAATGCTGGTGACTAGGGACTAGGGACTAGGGACTAAATACCACCTTCGGGCATCGCCCCATATATATTCGCGGCGAAGCCGCCACTTTCATTCATAATCCATGGGCGCCCCGCCCACGGGCTAACCCTGAACCCATTGAACCTGTTTTCCCCCACAAAGGAGCATCTTCCTATGATTACAGACAACGCCATTCGGGCGGAGATCCTGACACAGGCCGTCCCCTACATCAAAGAATATACCGGCAAATACGTCGTCGCCAAGTACGGCGGAAATGCCATGACAGACCCCGTCCTGAAGAAAAACGTCATGCAGGACATCCTTCTTCTCCATCTCATCGGCGTGAATGTCATCCTCGTCCATGGCGGCGGCCCGGACATCAATGCCATGCTGGGCGCTTTGAAGATCGAATCGCACTTTGAGAATGGTCTTCGTGTCACTGATAAAGATACCATGGACGTCGTGCAGATGGTCCTCGCCGGCAAAGTCAACAAAGGCCTCGTCGCCTACCTTAGCGCCCTAGGCGGAAAAGCCATCGGCCTCTGCGGCATCGACGGCAATATGATCCAGGTCCATACCAAGAACGAGAAGCTCGGACTCGTGGGAGAGATCGATCATATCGACACGGACGTGATCGACAGCGCGCTCTCCGCCGGATTCATCCCCGTCATCTCCTCCGTCGGTATCGACGGCAAGGGACAGCCGCACAACATCAATGCAGACACGGCCGCTACCAAGATCGCCGCAGCGCTGAATGCCGAATGTCTCGTCTTCATGAGCAACATCGACGGCGTCATGAAAGACCCGAAGGATAAAGACAGCCTCCTCCACAAGCTGACTGTCGTAGAGACAGAAGCCCTCAAAAAGGACGGCACCATCAATGGCGGCATGATCCCGAAAGTCGATGCGTGCACCGATGCCATCAAGGATGGCGTGAAGAAGGTCTTCATCATCAATGGCGAAGTCCCCCACGCCCTTTTGATCGAGCTCCTCACAGACGAAGGACTCGGAACTATGTTTGTCGAGTAGTGACTAGTGACTAGTGACTGGTGACTAGTGACTGGTGACTAGTGACTAGTGACTGGTGGCTGGTGGCTGGTGGCTGGTGGCTGGTGGCTGGTGACTAGGGACTAGGGACTAGGGACTAGGGATTAGAAATTCCGCCCAAACCAAGCCTCGAGAGAAAAAGTAAGTGAAGCTATCGTCCTCTCGTATCGTCATTCCGAGCGCAGCCGAGGAATCTTTGTTGTATTCCTTTGAAAAACTCTCTCGATATCCCTATGCATGAAACGCCGTATTCCCAGGGAAACACTGATTAAATCGTTGTCAGATTTCATTCTTGGATTTTTATACAGAGCAAGGAATCATCCTCCTTAAATAGCGAGCTATTTAAGGAGGATAATGACGAAGCTATGTATAAAAATCCATATGAAATCTGACTCTACGATTTAATCAGCGTTTCCCCAGCTTTCCTATAGTACGGTGTTTCCTATTTCCCTTCCTCTAACAGTCATAATTAACCGCAAACGAAAAAGATTCCTCCACTTCGATCCTTATGACGATACGGGAGTATCGCTCATCTAAAATTTACGACGCTTCCATATTTTCATGCGCCGCATCACCCCCATTGCACCTTCAGAACCTCATGAACCCATTGAACCATTCCTCAAAGGAGCCTATATATGAATACCATCGAAAAAGATCAGAAATACATCGCACATGCCTACCACCGTTACCCTGTCTGCTTTGTGAGCGGCAAGGGATCGATCCTCACCGACGAGGACGGCAAGGAATACATTGACCTCGGCAGCGGGATCGGCGTCGACATCTTCGGCATTGCCCACGAACCATGGATGGCCGCTGTGGAAAAGCAGCTCCACACGCTGAACCATATCTCGAACCTGTACTATACGAAGCCCGATGCAGAGCTTGCCGAACTGCTTTGCGAAAAGACCGGCATGAAGAAGGTCTTCTTCTCGAACTCCGGCGCGGAAGCGAATGAATGTGCCATCAAAGGCGCGCGCAAGTACTCCATCGACAAGTACGGCAAAGACCGCAACGTCATCGTGACCCTCATCAACGGCTTCCACGGCCGCACCGTCACGACGCTCGCTGCGACCGGTCAGGACGTTTTCCATCAGAATTTCTTCCCGCTGACCGAAGGCTTCCTCTACACCCCGGCGAATGACCTTCCCGCCTTCATCGACCTCTGCGAAAAGAATCCGAATGTCTGCGCCGTCATGATGGAGTCCATTCAGGGCGAGGGCGGCGTGCATCCGCTCGACAAAGATTTCTTCGAAGGCGTGAACAAGTATGCCAAGGAGCACGACATTCTCCTCATCGTCGATGAAGTACAGACCGGAAACGGCCGCACGGGCAAGCTCTACGGCTACATGAATTTCGATGTACAGCCCGATATCGTCTCCACCGCCAAGGGCCTCGGCGGCGGTCTGCCGATCGGCGCGACGATGTTCGGCGAAAAGACGCAGGACGTCTTCACCTACGGCACCCACGGCTCCACCTTCGGCGGCAACCCGATCGCCTGCGCCGGTGCGGTCTCCATCCTGAAGGAGATCGATGACGCTCTCCTTGCCTCCGTCAAGGAAAAGGGCGACTATATCAAAAAGGAAATGGAAGGTGCCAAAGGCGTGAAATCCGTCGCCGGCATGGGCCTCATGCTCGGCATCGAACCGGTCGCGCCTGTCGGACCGATCGTAGAAAAGCTCCTCGCCAAAGGCGTCGTCGTCCTCACAGCCAAAGAAAAAATCCGCCTTCTCCCGGCGCTCAATATCCCTATGGAACAGCTGAAGAAAGCGGTCGCCATCATGAAAGACGTGCTGGCAGAAGAATAAATCGTATGCAAAAAAGCCGAGATGAGGTTTGCTCATCTCGGCTTTTTTGTTGGGTTCAAGGTTAGCCCATGGGGCGTGCTACACACATCCTTTGTTTATCGGTCTGCAAGGAAGATTTCTCGCTTACGCTCGAAATGACGATACGGGAGTCTGATGTCTCCTAGTCTCCTAGTCACTAGTCACCAGTCACTGCTCCGCGCCTGCTTCTTTGATCGCGATAGCGAGCTTGTGGGCAAGGCCGGCCATCTTGGGTTTGGAGACGGAGCAGACGGCGAGGCGGATGCCTTTCTTCAGCGGTACCATGAAGACATGCTCCTTTTCCAGATAGTCGCAGACCACCTGCGACTTGGTGACTGGGATGGTGATGAAGAAGCCGGAAATGTAGGGGAGGAATTTCACGCCTTCCTCTTTCGCTTCTTTCATGAAGATCGCCGCTCTGTCCTGAATGAGCTGGAAATACTTGGCACGCTCTGCATCGAGCGCCTTGATTTTTTCGTCGTCGCTGCAGATGCGGATCATCGCATTCTGCGCCGCACTGTTGCAGTTCGACCAGGTCGCACGGCTGGCGTACTGGTTGATGTCTACGAATTCTTTGATGACATCCTGATCGGAGGAAATCCCGATCATCGCGCCCATGCGCTGGCCATACATGGTGAAGCCCTTGGACAGGGTGTAGGCACAGACCGTCAGAATATTCTTCGGAAGACCGCCGAAGAGACGGAAGAACTTTCTGCATTCCTCTTTCTCGCCGCTGTAGTCAAGGTAAGCCACATCCGGAATGAGGATCGCCTTCTTCGTTTCATCCCGGACCGCCTCTTTCAATACATCGATGGCTGCCTGCCATTCGTCATTCGAGAGGCAGTAGCCTGTCGGATTGTTCGCGATGCCATTCAGGATGATGACGATATTGTCCTGACGAGAGAGGATGTCTTCTACCTTGTCCTTGAAATCGGCCGTATGGAAATGACCGTCTTCCGTCAGCAGAGAGAAGGTACGCACCTTGCGGTTATTGTCATCGATCAGGCTGTCATAAGCGCCCCAGTGCCAGTCAGAAATGAGGACCTCGTCTCCCACCTCCGAGTAGTTATGCACCACATGATGCAGCACACCCGTGCCGCCGGGGGTCGAGCAGGCATCGATGTAGCCCTCCGGACGCGACTTGCCAAAGCACTGGTCGATGCAGTCATCCAGAAAGGCGCGATATCCCTGAATCGGTGCATACGCGCACATTTCCTTCGGCGTGAGAGCCGAGAGAGCCTCTTTCACCACATCCAGCACGACAAGGCTGCCATCTTCATCCAGAATAGATCCGACGGTCGCATTCACCACATTCTCTACACCGATCTTCTCCGCCAGCGCGATCGCGCGGTTGTTTGCGGCAAAAATATTATCCTCTGCGCTTTTCCCCTTCGCATGGGGTGCTGCCATACTGTACATAGTCTTCCCTCCTGAAGCCTTCGCTTCGAAAAAGTCCATGGCAAAACTACTTTGCCATGGACTTCGTTGCCAATGATATGAAATTGCCTACTTTATTATAAAGCAATGGGGTGGAAGGTTCAAGGTATGGGGTTCAGGGTTCGGGGTTCGGGGTTGTGGTGGCGGCTTCGCCGCTGAGCATGAATAGCCTTCCCCTCGAGGGGAAGGTGCCCCGAAGAGGCGGATAGGGCACTGGCGGCAGGAAAGACGGATGAGGAAAGCGAAGAGGGGCGCGGCACATGTGGGGAAACGTGAGTCCCTCGCCGCGAATGACAAAGATTTCTCGCTTTTCGCGAAATGACGATACGAGAGTCTGATGTCTTCTAGTCTCTTCGTCTCCCAATCCCTTCGTCTCATCACTTTTCTTCTCAGAACGGATTCACGAGGCGAATGATCCATTTCTCACCGCCGGTGAATTTGCTGTTGTACTTCCTTGCGGTATCCTCGTAGCGCTTCCTGAGATCCGCCACCGTCTCTTCAAGAGCGCGGATGGTCTTCACCGCGGTATCCGAGCGCATGTCATCGCCGCACACAGGACAGAGAGGCGGCTTCACGAAGCCTGCATTCACACGCGAGTGGCAATGCGGGCAGGTGATGAAGTCCCCCGCGAACTTTTTCTCATTCTGCGTCTCTTTATAGGCGGCGAGACGTTCTTCTTTTTCTTTGAGACGTTTCGCAAGAGAGCGCATCTTGGGCGAAGGCTCGATACCGATCTTGTACTTCACCGCATACGAAGTCGGGACGCTCTCTAAATACTCGAGCGCCTGGTTCTTTGTATTGAAGATCTTTTCCTTGAAGAAAAGCCCCTTGAAAACTTTATTCGCCTCGCGTTTCATGAAGCCTTCGGTCAGAAGCGCTTCCTTCATCGTGTCTTTGATGTCCTGCGAGGGATGGGTGATGTCGAATTCCCAGAATTTTTCCCGCCAGCTGCGCTTTGCTGGCTCATTCACGTTCTCCTCTGCTGCTTTTGGTTGTGGTGCTGCCTTCGCAAAAGGGGCAGCCTTCTTCGGAGAAACCTTCTTCCCGCGAGCCGGTTTCTTCTCTTCTGCCATTTTTTCGCCAAAGAGTGACGCTTCTTCCGAGACAGCCGCCTTCGCACGCTTCTTCTCCGAGGAAGGAGCCGCCTTCTTTGCACGCGCCTTTGGCTTCTTCCCCGCCGGCTTCTCCATCATGAATGCAAAAATATCCGTCTGTTCATAATTGGGATCTTCCATCTGAGATCCTCCTTTATCATTGGTCTTCATAGTAAAAAATTTTCTCTATCATATCACAGGGGACAGGGGATGACTAGACCAGTGCCTAGTGACTGGTGACTAGTATTGCGTTTTCTAAACAACTGGCATTTAATCAGGAAGCGCCGTGGAGTATACATAGGGCAATGCCCACTTGAGACTCGGAGACATTAGACATTAGACTTCAGATGTCGATGTCTGATGTCTAATGTCTAATGTCTCCAACCCCTAGTCACTAGCCACCAGTCACCAGTCACTCATCCCCGCTTTCAAACTTACTTTCGACCACAAGTCAGTTTAATTATTTTCTATATTTCTATATATGACCTATTCCCAGCCGGAACAAGGAGTGGTATAATGCATTATATAAACAAAGTATAAATCGGAACTTTAGAATTTGGCGTCTACCGTTTAGGACTCACAGGGGTTTATAAGAAATACCCCCCAGCGCATCTGGAGTTCCTCTTTTAGACCGCATATATATTTACAAACAATTGTTTTTCCCCCAAAAAAAATTTCACCTTTAGATGGGTGGGCGGCGTACCGTAAACCCGAAAGAAACGGATTTCCGCTTCCCCATCGGAAATACTGACTCTTTTGAAAACATGCACCATGGATTTGTTTCCTGCAATCAGTATTTCCTTAGGAGACTCTAAAATGAATGCGCGGAGGTTCTCTTAGAAAAGTTCGATGATTCATGATCCAAAAGTCCTATTGTCTCCGCTCTCTCGGTGACATAGAAAACTGCATCCGTCTTTTTGCAGCCTCCTATGTGCCGGGGAAGCAGTCTATCCTGATCTCCATATATACACACTGGAATAAGCCGGAAACGATCCGCGAGATGATCCGGCTCTTTTGTGATGCCTTTCCCGAGGCAGAGATCGCCGGCATGACGACCGCCGGCGGCATCGAGAATGGCCGCATGCAGCTTCATCAGACCATCGTCACCATCCAGTTCTTCGATCAGATCCTGTCCGCCTACGGCGACTTCTGCGTCGCGCCCGGCGGCTATGTGAATGGCGAGCTCATCCGCATCGAGGGGAAAACCCAGACAACCAATATGACCCTCATCTCCGTCTGTTTCCGCGAAGGCGAGGCTCCCCTCGTGAATACGGCGAAGAAGCATCACACCCCCGTCGTCCTTGGGGAAGCGCTCTCTACAGTCCAGCGGCTCGCGACCTTCATCACGGAAACGACGAAAGAACTGGCAGAGACGCAAAAACAACTCTCCTTCGCTGCCAGCCATGACAGCTTCACCGGCCTCCTCAATCATGGCTCGATCGAGAAAATGCTCTGCCGCTGCCATGAAGATGCCAGTGCGCGTCAGCTCGCCTTCTCCGCGCTCATGATCGACCTCGATACCTTCAAGCATATCAATGATACCTTCAGTCACAATAAAGGGGATGAAGTGATCCGCGAAGTCGCAGCCATCATGAAACGCATGATACGCCCGACCGACTTTGCCGGCCGCTGGGGCGGAGACGAATTCGTCATCATTCTCCCCGGCACCGCACTCGCGAACGCGCGCATCGTAGCGAACCGTCTGCAGCAAGCCTTCCAGACGATCCAGCTCCCCGACCACTCCTTCCTCACCGCCAGCATCGGCTGCACCACCGCCTCGCCGGATGAGACGGAGCAAACCTTCTACAAACGCATGGACGATGCCCTCTACCTCGCCAAAGAGGGCGGCAGAAACCGCATCATCCTCCTCGATGCCGGGCATCAGGTGAAAGAGGTGACGCAGGACTTGTGACTGGGGACTGGTGACTAGTGACTTGTGACTGGGAGACATCAGACATTAGACGTCTGAAGTCTCAAGCGGACATCGCCTTATTCATACTCCGCGGCGCTTTCATTATTTTATGCGCCGCACCACACCCTCGAAGTTTGAAAGCAGGGATTGGGAATGGGGTTTGAGGTGAGTACCGCTTCCCACGTATCGTCATCCCGAGCGAAGCCCTCGATCTTTCTTGCACACCGGTAAGAAGTCAGTGCGAGATAGCAGAAGGACACAGCACAAAAACGTCATTGATGAAATGGCGCATACATGCTGATTCCTGTTCTGCAATAGAGATCTCTCGGCTACGCTCGAGATGACGACGACGCGAAGCGTTATCAAAATTCGCGGCGCTTCATTATTTTTTTGCGCCGCACCAGCACTCCTCACTCCTCATTCCTCACTCGAGCAGAGCTTTCATTCATAATCCAGAGGCAGCACGCCCCATAGTCTACCCCTGCCCCCTATTCCCCAAGAGAAGGAGTCCTTATGAAACCGTACTCGTATATCATTTCCAAGCCTTCCGAGATCGCAGGCGTCATCAGCGCCTTTCGTTCCCTCGGCGTGAAAGGGAGCTCTCTTCTGATTTCTATTTTCACCTCCTACACAAAAGCGGAAGGACTTCAGAAGATGGTGGATGCGCTGTCTCTATCCTTTCCGGAAGCGGAGATTTCAGGGATGACGAGTAGCGTATGCATCGAACAGGGCGTGAACCATACCGAAAAAATCATCGTCCTCTTCGAAGTCTTTGAAAAGACATACGTCCATACGATCTGCTTCGACCATGAACCAGGGAAGGAAGAGGCCGTCGGATGTGCAGTGATGAGCGAAATCGCTAAGATTTCTGAGCCCCTCTGCGGCATCGAGATCCTGGCTTCTCAGAGCGATGACCGTTTCTCTGACTTTACGCCCTTTCTGAACGTACTGACGCGCGAGCTGCCGACGACACTCCCCCTCTGGGGCGCGCTCGCAGACTCCCAGACATGGCCGGATCATACCTATGTCTTCTCCAAGAAATACATCTCAACTGCCGGACTGATTCTTCGAGTCTATACAGGCGAGATCTCCATCATGCTAAACCACGTTCTGGGCTTCCGCCCGCTTTCACGCCCGCTCACCGTGACGGCGATGGACGGCCCCATGATCATCAAAGAGCTCGACCATAAGCCTGCCGTCTATTACTACGATAAATACATCCACACCCCGGATTTTCAGGAGCAGTCACTCCCCTTCCCTCTTATCCAACAGTACGACGGCTACGACCACGCGCACCTGCCGCAGGGGCGCACGCTCGATGGCGGCATCCTTTTCAACATTCGCTGTACCGTCGGTACAGAGCTGCGCCTCTCCTACGGCGATCCGGAGCTGATGCTCTCTGAAACGAAGAAGATCTGGGAGGATATGCACGCTTTCGGCGGAGAAAGCGCGCACATCCTCTCCTGCGCTGCGCGCTACCAGTTTCTCAATAAGAATTTGGGCGACGTCCTTGCGAATTACAACCATGTCACCCCTTCTTTTGGCATCTACGCTCACGGAGAAATATACCGCGCAGGTCAGCGCCTCGTCGCTGCCCATCTGACGGGAAATGTTGCCGTCTTCCGTGAAGCCAAAGAGCCACATCGGAAGGATGTCTCCTATAACCCCGTCCACCTGACGCAGCACATGACCCATCTCCTGCAGATGGCGACCTTCGTCAGCACCGCCATGAAAGAGCTGGAAGCGACGCAGGACGCTCTCCAATTCGCCGCGACCCACGACAGTCTCTCCGACCTTTTCAACCGCGGTGCGATGGAAAAATACCTCGACCAATGCATCAAAAACAATGCAGACATCGGGATGCCGCTCTCTGCCATCATGATCGACCTCGATCATTTCAAAGAGATCAATGATACCTATGGCCACGCCATCGGCGATGCCGTCATCCGCACCTTATCCGACATCATGAAGAAGCACACCGCCGGCAGAGGCTACGCCGGCCGCTGGGGCGGCGATGAATTCCTCATCATCCTTCCCGGCACCACACTGGAAACGGCTGAGACGCTCTCCATCCGCATGAAGAATGACCTTTTCCATGCCCATATCCTCCCTGACGATTTTCCCGTCAGCGCCAGCTTCGGTGTCACCATCGCCCGCCAAGGCGAGCTCGAGCAGAGCTTCTACAAAAGGGTCGATAACGCGCTCTATACCTCTAAGGAAAACGGAAAGAACCGCATCACCATCTTCGATGCCAATGGAACGGCAAAGGCTCTGGCGATGCAAGAGACTGATGTCCTGTGACCTGTGACTGGGGACTAGGGACTAGTCGCTAGGGATTAGGGATTAGGAATTAGGAATGAAGGTGGCGGCTGCGCAGCAAATATATATGAGGCGATGCCCGAAAGTAGTATTCAAGTCACCAGTCACTCGAGCCTCCTAATCCCTAGCCACTAATTCCTAGCTACTAATCATCCCTGCTTTCAAACTTTAGTAGAAAGAAATTAGGGATGTGCCGACGTCTAATGTCAGGTGTCTCTCATGTCTGATGTCTCATGTCTCATTTTTCCCATAACAAGTAAAAACCGTCAGGCTCTGAGCCTGACGGTTTTTGTAATGCCATAATTACCAATTTCTGAACTTAGCCGGCGGGTTGTAAAGACCGCCGGACCAGTCCACGAGATCTTTCATATTCTTGGCAGCGAGGAGGTCGCGTGTCGCCTGAGACGGATCGATGCCGAAATCCTCCGGCAGCTTGACGATGCCTTCCTTTCTGAGCTTCTTGGTGATCTCCGGATCTTCGAGCTTGCCGACTTCTGTCTTGCCTGCTACCGCACGGATCGCATTCATGCGTTCTTCCATGTTGTGGCACTTGTGGAGGTAAGCGATGCCGACTTCGGAAACGATGTGGGTGAGGTCATCGGAGTAAATCATGATCGGTTCGAGATCAAGGTTTGCATTCTTCTTCAGAGCGACAGCATCGAGCTGGTCGACGAAGCCCGGGAAGCCTTTTTCGGAGACAGTCGTGATCATCTGGACGACGAGTTTCTTGCCGCGGTTGCGGTCGCCCATGAGTTCGTAGCGGTTCGCCACTTCTTCGCCCGCCTTCTTCCATGCCGGGGTGACATGACGGCGGCCTTTGGCATCGCAGCCCATGTTCGGAGCGCCGCCGAAGCCTGCGACATTGTTCTTGGTCGCGGTGGAAGAGTTACCGAAGCGGTCGATCTGCATGGTAGAGCCGATGAACATGTCAGCCGCATAGTGACCGGCAGCCTGACAGAAGGCACGGTTCGAGCGCATGGTGCCATCCGGGCCGACAGCGAAGACGTCGCTTCTGGCTTTGATGTATTCTTCCATGCCGACTTCAGAGCCGAAGGAGTAGATGGCCTGTGCCCAGCCTGTTTCGATAGCAGGAATCAGTGTCGGATGCGGATTCAGTACCCAGTGGGTGCAGATCTTGCCGCGCAGTCCCAGAGATTCACCGAAGGTCGGGAGCAAGAGTTCGACAGCCGCCGTATCGAAGCCGACGCCATGGTTCAGAACTTTGACACCGTATTCTTCGTAAATGCCGCGGATCGCTATCATGGCTTTCAGGATTCTTTCATTCTGAATCTTTGCCGGATCTCTGGTGAAGAGTGGGTTCAGCATGTATGGGGTCGGGCTTTCGATGACGAAGTCGACCCAGTCCGCCGGGATGTCGACACGCGGGAGCTTGTCAACGATCTTATTGACCTGGAAAATGACGATGCCCTGATTGAATTTCGTCGCTTCGACGATCGCCGGGGTATCTTCGGTGGAGAAGCCGGTGTAAATGTTGCCGGCTGCATCCGCAGCGTCAGCGCAGACGAGGGAAACTCTCGGTACGAGGTCGATGAAGTAGCGGGAGTACATTTCGAGGTAGGTATGGATAGCGCCGAGTTCGACACCGTCATTCTGTACCATCTGTGCCAGACGCTTGCCCTGACTGCCAGCGTATGCGAAGTCGAGCTTTCTCGCGATGCCTTTATCAAAAACGTCCAGATGTTCCGGAATGGAGAGGGTGGACTGGATCATATGGAGATCATGCACTTTGGACGGATCCACCTTGCAGAGCTCTTTGGCGAGGAAATCCGCCTGTTTCTGGTTATCGCCTTCGATATTGACTTTATCGCCTGGGCGAAGGACCGCTTCAAGGACTTTGACGGTATTGGCTGCGTCAACGATTTTGCCATCTGCATACGGAGCGGCAGCTGCAATGCGTGCTGCGGTATCGTCTCCTCTGGTGTGCCAGTTCTTATTGCATGGTTTGATTTCTAACATGAATGGACTTCCTTTCAATAAAAATAGGTTTTTACAGAAATAAGTATACAGGTTTTCATTCTTGTTGTTATTGTTTCTCCCCTATCATAACAGATAGTGGCGGTAAGAGGTAAGAGGAAAGAGGGTAGGAGCTAGTGACTGGTGACTAGTAGCTAGGGATTAGGGGCTGGTGACTGAAATGCCGCTTTCGGGCATCGCCCCATATATACGCGACGCGGCGAAGCCGCCACCTTCATTCCTAATTCCTCATTCCTCATTCCTAATTTCTCATGCAGGCGAATCTTTCATCCACGATCTATGGACGAAGCGCCCATGGGCTACCCCTGAACCTTTTTAGAAAATCATCGCTGTAGCGAAGTAGAAGACGGAGGGGAAGAGCAGGCAGCCGAGGCCGGTGAAGAAGGTCGCGGTCATGGCGCAGTAAGGAACGAGCTTCGGATTGACAGCTGCGATGCCAGCGGCCGTGCCGGAGGTGGTGCCCATGATGCCGCCGAAAGCCATAGCGGACTGTGGATTATTGATAGCAAGCGGTTTGGCAACGAATGGAGTGACGACCATGACGAGGACGGATTTCACAACGCCGGCAGCGATAGAGATCGCGATGACTTCGGAGGAAGCGCCGAGAGCTGCGCCGGTGACAGGCCCGACAACGAAGGTCGCAACGCCTGCACCGATGGTGACCATATCGACCACGCTGGTATAACCAAGCGGATACGCAACAGCAATGCCTGCAACGAGGCAGATGAATTCACCGATAAAGAGGGAAGCGACACCTCTCCAGCCGACTTTTTTGATTTCGCGAAGATCAGCGCCAAAAGCAGTGGAAACGATAGCGAAGTCACGGAACATAGCGCCGCCGACCAGGCCCATGCCGGCAAAGAGCGGGACGTCTGCGATCCCCTTGCTGCCGCCGGTCATTTCACCGCCGATGTATGCGAGGACAAGCCCCAGAAAAATAGCGATGGCACTGCCATGAACACGTCCCTTGGTGAGCGCGCCCAGTTTGAACGAAACATACATAATGACGCCGAGAAGCATGAAGCCGAAGATCATGCCGTTCTTGACGAAAAGTTTGGTAATCATTGCTGCGATATCCATGATGAAATTATCTCCTTATTTCTAAGCGACCACGACGCCCTTGCGTGCTGCATACATTTTTTGTGACTAGTGACTGGTCACTGGGGGTTCGGAATCCGCTCCTTACTTCCCATTTCTCACTTGCTATGTGCCAAGCTGTCTTCTGCCACAGTTTCCTTCTGTTTCTTACCTGCGAGGACAGGGATCAGGAGGAAGCCGATCACGACAGCCAGAAGACCGCCCAGGATGGCTACCACACCGCCGGAAAGCGCTGCGGCTACATTCTGGATGGAGCTCATCGCTACAACGACAGGGATGTACATCGCGGACCACCATTTGATGCCCTGTTCTTCCGGCGCTTTCATGATGCCTTTCTGCTGCGCCCATGCGGAAATGATGATGAGGAACAGCATCGCGAAACCGACGCCGCCAATATTTGCCTTGACGCCCAGGAGCGCGCCCAGTACGTCGCCGATCACATTGCCTGCCATATAGCAGCCTGCCAGAAGTGCTACACCGTAAATAACCATAATACTCTTCCTTTCGCTTCTAAAAAATAAATCCTTCTTTCTATTTCCAGTTTCCTGCCATTCGCGTGCGGGGGAAACGGAGTACAGCTCTGAAATACCCGGAAACCATTCCTCTCTTATTTTGTTTTTGTTATAATAAATAAAGACTTTGATGGCTTTGGGAGCCATCGGTTTCCAGTTCACCTCACCTTGCGCCATTAGTATACCCGACAAATTTCTTAAAAAGAAATTTTTACAGGTAAGATGCAAGTGCAAATGGGTAACATGCAGAGAAGATGAATGTGTCTTTGAAGCCATTGACGGTAAGTTATCATTGGAATTATTTTTATACTTTCTTATTTATCGGCGCAAAATCAATTCTTTTGAAATCATAGATTTTAGGTTATAGTTTCAGCGTTTGAGTGTAAACCTTTGGTGTGCCCCCCTGCTTCCTTGCGAAAGAGCTTCAGCACCTTCTATGGGCTCTATAAGGCCTGCGCCCGAAATGACGATACGAGAATCTGATGTCTCCAAGTCTTCGAGTCTCCGAGTCTCTTAGTCTAATTCCTAGTCCCTAGTCACCAGTCACTAGTCACCAGCAAAGCGAGGTACTCTATGAATACATCTTGGATCATCGGCGTACAGCACGTCTGGTTCGGCATCTCCATCTTCCTCCTGCTGCTCCTTCTTGTCAGCCGCACGCTCTTTTTCCGCGAAGCGATCCTTGCCAAGCAGTTCAGCCGGAAGCATCTCGCCCTCTTCATCGTGATCTTCTCCCTGATGGCACTCTGCGGCTCGTACTGGAATGTCTCAGCGGGCGGCGGCATCATGAATTTCCGTGCTGTCGGCATCATGCTGGGCGGCTTCGTCGGCGGCCCCATCGTCGGCACCATCGTCGGATGTATCGCAGGCATCCACCGCGCCTTCTTCTTCGATACAGACGCAGCCTTCGTCCATGGCGGACTTTCCATCATTCAGGGCATCGCCGCCGGCTATCTGGCGAACCCGCTGAAAAGCCACCATCACAATCTTTGGTCATGGAGCTTTTTCTATGCCGGCATTTTGGAAATCCTCTTCTGGGTCTTCTTCGCTTTCCTTACCTGGCCGAAGACCATCGCGCACCCGAATGATTTCTTCGACCTGTCGCTGCCGATCATCATCACGAATACCATCGCTGTCAGCCTTTTCTACATGGTGCTAGAGTTCTACACACATCAGCGCGATACAGAGAAATCAGAAACAACGAAGACGACCTTCGACGCTGTGAATACCCTTTTCTCCACACTCCACGACGGTTTCAAAGGCTTCAATGTATCCAAAGCTGCCGAGATCGTGACGGCGTCTCTCCCCTCTCTCATCTGGACCGCCATCATATACAAAGACCAGATTTACACGCGCACAGCCTACAAAACGGAAGCGGACCGCAATCAGGGCGATGCAGAGATCGCCATCCTGCAGCTGCAGAAATCACTTCCGCCCATGCCGCATCTCACAACCCTCCCCATCCGCTACAAGGGGGAAACCGTCGGCACCCTCATCGCCGCGAAAAGTAAAGGCGAAAACTTCACGCACATGGGCAACGAATTCCTCTCCGGCATCTGCCACATGCTCGAAGCCATTTATGAATACGACAAGATGAAGGAAGAGGAAAATCTTCTCGCCGAAGCCGAGATCCGCGCTCTTCAGGCGCAGATCAATCCGCACTTCCTCTACAATACGCTGAATACCATCAGCTACTATGTGCGAAGCGATCCGGAAAATGCACGAAAGCTCATCAGCTACCTCTCTGACTATTTCCGCCACAGCCTGAACAACCCGTCGAAATTCATCCCGCTCTCCGAAGAGCTGCACGTCATCGAGTGCTACACCGAGCTCGAGCGCGCCCGCTTCGGCGACCGCCTCTCCATCACCTATGATTTCCCAAAAGACAAGCTGCAGGAAATCCAAGTCCCGCCGCTCCTCCTCCAGCCGCTCGTCGAGAATGCCGTCGTCCACGGCATCTTCAAACGTCCCGAAGGCGGCCGCATCAAAGCCGGCCTCATCGAGCACAAGGACCATCTCAAGATCTACGTCTACGACACCGGCATCGGCATCCCAAAAAGCAAGCTGAAAAAACTGCTTATCGACCACAAGAGACGCGACCACATCGGTCTCATCAATGTCCACCAGCGCCTGCTCTCCCTCTTCGGAGAAAAGAGCGGCCTCCACATCGCGAGCCGTGAAAATAAAGGCACACTCGTCTTCACCAACATTCCGAAAATAGAAAGCAGAAAACCCGATGCCCCTGCCGCCATAGAAAAAGTCGCTGCGACAGGACAGACGATCCGTATCACGAATGCGTGAGCGGGCGGCTGGGGACTGGTGACTAGGAATTAGGTTTGCGATACGAGATGATCGCTCATTTCATACCTCCGCGGCGCTTCTGATTTTTATGCGCCGCGCCACCATTTCTCATTTCTCATTCGATCACAGCTTTCATCCGCAATCTCTGGGCACCCCGCCCATGAGCTAACCCTGACCCCTGAACCTTGAACCCTGAACCTTAAACCTTAAACCCCAACCCATTTTTCCAAAAGGAGGATCTCATGAAAGAAATCCGTGCTCTTGTCGCTGACGACGAACTGCCGGCCCGCGGCGAGCTGACCTATGAACTCTCGAACATCCCCGGCGTCAAAGTCGTCGGTGAATGCGGCAATGGACGTGAAGTCCTCGCCTTTCTGAAGACGCATCCGAATGTCGATATTCTTTTCCTCGACATCGAGATGCCTCTCATGAACGGTCTCGAATGCGCGAAAGAAATCGTCCGCATGGACCTCCCGGTGAAGGTCGTCTTCGCGACGGGCTACTCTCAATTCGCCGTGCAGGCCTTCGAGCTCGAAGCCTTCGACTACATTTTGAAGCCCTACAACGAAGCCCGCATCGCACGCACCATCTCCCGCCTTGCCGACAGCCTCACCCTGATGGAAAAGGAACGGGCACCGGGTGAAATCATCTCCACCTCACAGAAGATTTCCCTTCAGACGCAGGGCAAGACCATCATGATCTCTCCCGCGCAGGAAATCGTCCTGATTTCCACCGAAAAATCAGACCGCTCTCTCTTCTATACGACGAGCGGGATCATCGAGTCGAAGATGACGCTCCGCGACATCGAGTCTCTTCTCTCCCCCTTGGGCTTTTTCCGCACGCACAAGGGCTACATCGTAAACCTTTCCATGATTCAGGAAATCCAGAACCAGGACAATGGCACCCTTCTCCTGACGCTCTCCCATTACCCCAGAGAAAAAGTGCCCGTCTCCAGGCACTATATCAAGGACTTCAAGAATACGCTCCATTTGGTTTAGATAGGAGAAGGTATTCCTGATCTGTTCAGCCCGCACTCAGTCTTCCAAGGCCGGCGTGGATACAGGCATTTTTCTGAAATGGGAATGTTGTTCAAAGCTGTAAGCAATTTCAATGAGCACCGGTTCGCTCCATGGCCGCCCAATGATTTCCATCCCGACAGGAACTCCAATCGGTGCCTCTGGTGAGGGGGCAAATCCGGCAGGAACGCAAATGGACGGGAAACCTGTTGATGAACAAAGCACGCCATTTCTCTGCAGCTGATTGCTGCCAATTTTGCACACCAGTTGCTGCTGGTGGGGATAGACCATGGCATCCAAGTGCAAGTCTGCCATGATTTTCATGACTTCCCGGCGTACGGCAATTTTGTTATACATTTTTTCTAAATAACGAGGACTCCCCACCTGCCGTGTCATAGCATCTCTCATATTTCCTTCCGAGAATGGATGGAAAAGTCCCTTGTCCAAAATATCTTTCATAGAGTGAACGGGCCATTGGGGAGGTAATGTTTCCAGATAGCTGTTAAGATCATGGCAGAAATCATCGAGGTGTACCGATACTTCCTCATTCAGATACGGCTGGTCGATCTGGTTTTCCACCTCGACCAAGGTCGCCCCGTGATCTCTAAATACCTGCAATGCAGTTTCAATCACTTGATTGGTAGATTCATTGCATTTTTCTTTTCCAAATAAACTTTTGAGTATCCCGATCCGCTTTCCTTCCATGCCATCTTTTTGTAAATGGTCGATGTAGCTGTCTCTTTTCTGCCCTACGCTCCATGCCGTTTCTGCATCCTTCTCATCGTAGCCGACAATGACATCCAAGGTCCGCACAGCATCTTCTACTGTGCGGCAAATAGGACCTGCTGTATCCTGTGTCAGAGAATAGGGGATAATCCCAGCGCGCGATACCAGTCCGATGGTCGGGCGGATCCCGACCAGACTATTGGCCGAAGCAGGAGAGCGAACGGAATTGATCGTATCCGTCCCCATTCCGATAATCCCAATATTCGCTGCAATAGAAGCACCTGTACCGCCGGAAGATCCCCCAGGAGTTCTTGTCAGATCATAAGGATTGACTGTTTGCCCTAAGATCGAACTGATCGTTTCACCCCAGATCGCAAATTCATGCAAATTAGTTTTCGCCAAAATGCATGCCCCTGCCTGTTTCAATTTTTCTGTTACGAAAGCATTCTCTGTCGGTACCCATCCATTCAATGCAATAGAGCCTGCTGTGGTAGGCATGTCACTGGTATTGAAATTATCTTTCAGCATCACCGGGATCCCATGCAGGGGACCTTGTAAAGCATGATGTTCCTTCAGATAAGCATCTGCTGCAGCTGCTTCTTCCAAAATGTTCGGATTGACACAAATGATCGAATTGATTGCCGGTCCTTTCTTATCATAGGCTTCGATCCGCTGTAAATAGAACTTCATCAGCTCAACGGCTGTCAAAGAACCATCCAAATATGCCTGGTGTACTTTTGAAATCGTTGTTTCCATGAATTCAAAGTGTTCCATTTTTCTTCTCCTGTTCAATCATAACCGAATACTCCTGCTTACTCGCGGTTGGTAGTTACTGTGACGATCGTCTATCGCGAGACAAGAGAGAATATCCCTTATCTGATTTCTCACCATCTATTCTGGTGAATAGCCACGCCTATCTCATAACAACGCGGCTGCGAAAAAAATGAAGCCTGATAAAATCATGATGCCGATAGAATATCCCATAATATCCTTCGCCTTAAGACCCGTGATTCCCAGAAGAGCAATCGCCCAAAATGGCTGTGCCATATTGGTCCAGCAATTCCCATATGCCACCATCAGCGCGGTCTTTACCAAATCGGCTCCCATCATTTTGGCCGATTCCAGAGCCACCGGCCCCTGTACAGCCCACTGCCCACCACCGGAAGGAACAAACATATTTACGATCGCTGCTGATAAGAAAGTCCACAGATAGAAAGTACTTTCTGTGCTGACTGCCGCGATCCCATTGGCTAAAACCATGACCAGACCGGAGTATTTCACAATGCCAAGGACACCGGCATACAGAGGAAACTGAAAAATGATACCTGCCGTACCGCCCACGGCATCTTTCACTGCCATGACATAATTCGCAATATTTCCATAAAGCAAAATACCGCCGAAGAGGAAAATAGCATTTAACAGGTTAAAATCTAGCGCATTGAAGCCTTTGGTATAGAAAGCATAGAAGATATAAATAAATCCAAGTAGTCCCAAAGCCCAGGCCAGAATTGGGCTATAGTTTAAAATATCTCCCACCGTAGCTTTGGACGGACGCTTCTGCAGTTTCAGGTCTTCCTTTTCAATCGCTTTGATCGCATCCTCATCCAGTGGCTGATAGTCTGATGGATTCTTAGGAAGCAGCAGCGTCGCAAAAAAGGCAGGCCCGATAGCCAGTGCGATGGTGACGCAGATATTTGTCGGATTCAACATGTAATCCGTCATAGGAACTACGCCGATCAAGTCTTCCATGATATGGCCTGGAGTTGCGATGAAGAGACCCACCGAAGAAGACAGGACACCCTGCCAAGTCATCTGCCCTACATACGCGCCAGCAGCCATCAGACCATATTCGAAAGGAATCTTTTTATCTCGCAGATTCTTCGCTAATTCCTTCGCTAAGATGGCCCCTACAATAAGGGATAAGCCCCAGTGCACAAAAGAAACAAAAACACTGACCAATGTCACCGTAAACACAGCCGACTTCGCACTTTTCGGAATCGATGCAATACGGTTGATCCAACCTTTGACCAAAGGCGCATTGGCTACGCAAGAGCCAGTAATGACAATCAAAGCCATCTGCATGGAAAAGCCAAGCAATTCCCAAAACCCTTTGTACCAATTTTGAACCATCTGCATCGGTCCCTGATCCGTCAGTGCGATCCCTAGGCAAAAAGCGATAAAAGTCAGTGCCACTGCAAAGATACTCGCATCTGGCATGTACTTTAGAGATAACCGGAGAAGCACATTCCCCATCTTCGTAATGGGCGTTTCATTTTTAGGTTCCAAACCACTTGATTTAGTCATTTCAAAGCCTCCTTATTCACGAAAACAAAATATGCACTGCCTTTTGGCACACCCCTTTCAGGCAGAAAAAAAGCAGAAAAGACGCACACGATATCATCGTGTTGATACTTTTCTGCTAAAATCAATTTCTTTATGCTATACTGAGATACTTTATGAAATTGTAAAAATCAATCTCCAAGGATTTGAAAACCGACCCCTATCGTTTTATGGCCGGAAAGTTCATGCATAGCCAGATTGCCATAAAAGCTTAGGGCGAAATGATTTCCTTTGCGAGCAACAGCAGCTTTGAAACAGAAATTCTGCCCGATCGCATCGGAAGCTCTTGTGCTTTGTGTGACTTCCAGTACACAGTGCGCTACGGAATGTACATGTTCCCGTTTCCTTTCAATGATATTTGTATTCAAGCATAAATTCACTACGCTGCGAATGATATTGCTTTGAGAAGAAATACCAAACCCTGCCACGGTGGTGGCAGCGCTTTTGATCCCCCTTTTCTGTAATTGCAGGATCAAATCCCTTTCCATCTTTTGATCAACAGTCATAGCTAATAAAACGGCCATGCGGCATAGATCTTCCCCTTCACGCGGGTCTATCAGAAAATCTCCCCATTGAATCACAATAAACCTCCCCACAAAAAAAAGAAAGAAAACAAACACAGATAGCCTCATGCTGCTGGTTTATTAACTTTCTTCCTGCTGTACTTAATCAAGACGCTACATCATAGGATTTACTGTTTATATTGTTAATAGTCTAACAAAAATAGGATGAATATTCCAACAGATTTTATCTATAATTACGAATAAAAATTTTAGTAGGAAAACTTTGGCTCACTAAGGAAAAACGGATCCAGGAAACTCCGATGCAATCACAACATCAGCCCCCATCAAAATTTCCTGAATCGCATTTCTCAAATCCCCAGTCCTTAGCCTCCCAGAAGCGCGAGCATGATGCCGCCGGAGATCGCGGTGCCGAAGACGCCGGCGAGGTTCGGACCCATCGCATGCATCAGAAGGAAGACGCGGCGGCTTTCCTGCTGCCCGACGAGATGGGAGACGCGGGCAGCGATCGGAACGGAGGCGATACCAGCAGAGCCGATCAAGGGATTGATGCGGCCGCCGGACAGCTTATTCATGATCTTGGCACAGACCACGCCGCTGCCGGTACCGAAGGCAAACGCCACAAGGCCGAGGAAGATGATGAGGATGGTCGAGGACGTGAGGAAGGTATCCGCAGCCATGGTCGAGCCGATGGCTACCGTCAAGACCAGCGTGACCATATTGAGAAGGGTATTGGCCGCTGTTTCCGCAAGTTTTCCGACGACGAGGCATTCGCGCAGGAGATTTCCCAGCATCAGCATGGTGATGAGCGGCGCGACCGGCGGCAGGAACACATTGACGATGAGCGCCATGACGATCGGGAATGCGATCTTCTCGAGACGAGACACATAGCGCGGCTGCTTCATCATGATTTTCCTCTCCTCTTTATTCGTGAGGAGCTTCATGATCGGCGGCTGAATGAGCGGCATGAGAGCCATGTAGGAGTAGGCTGCGACAGAGATCTGCGGCAGAAGATGCGGCGCCAGTTTCATGGTGGTGTAGATCGCCATCGGGCCGTCTGCGCCACCGATGATACCGATCGAGGCCGCTTCGCCCAGATTGAATCCCAAGACCTGCGCCCCGATGAGGGCTACAAAGATCCCCAGGTGAGCCGCTACCCCCAAAATGACAAGAGCAGGATTGGCGATCATGGGCCCGAAGTCCGTCATGGCACCGACGCCGAGGAAAATAAGCGGCGGCAGTATGAGCTGCTCCACGCCCTGATATGCAAAGTAGAAAAGGCCGCCCGGCGCTGTCAGTGTCGAGCCCGGCACATTGGCCACGATACAGGAAAAGCCGATCCCCACCAGCAGAAACGGTTCATACTTCTTGATGATGCCCAGATAGAGCAGGACGCATCCGGCAACGATCATGACCAGATTTCCCAAAGTCAGATCCAAAAGTCCGGTCTGATGCAAAAGTTCACTCATCAAGGTCACAAATAACTGATCCACGATCTCAATCCTTTCTCTCCTTCACTTCGCCGAGCTTATTCAGCAGGGGAAAGAAATGGAGCACCACGCCGATGAAGGAAATAAATACAAAACTCAGCAAAAAATCGATGGCGGAAAGAAGCAGTGCACCGCCTAATGTATCCGGTAAAGCTGCCATTATCTCATCCCCTTGATTTCTTCATTGGCCTGACGAATCAGCAGCAGGCGTGTACGCTCTTCCGCCCTGTCCAAGACCGCCTGCTTGAGTACGATCGCTCTCTTGTGAAGGCCGTGACCGATTTCTCCCTGCTCATCCCACGCTTTGACCTCGAGCGTCACATCATGATCCGTCAAAGCGATGACCGATGCATGTACCGTCACCGTCATTCCGAGGCTGGTCGGTGCCGTATGCACAAAATTCACCGACAGACCGATGCTTGCATAGTCATCGGGAAGATAGGGGTCGATCGCTTTGATGGATGCATCGATCGCCCAATGGATCAGTCTCGGTGTAGCTAACAAACTTTTGAAATCATTGTCGTAATTGTCAGACGCATCCGACTGCTGTACCACGCGACGTGCTATGGCATTCTGCCCTACCGCAATAAAATCATTTAAGTTAATCATGGGTATCCCTTTCTGTACCACATCACCCGTCGGGTAATGTATCTCTTTTTCTCATACTTCCCTATTCTCCGGTTCCATGGCTGCCAGAAAGCAGGAAAGCGAGCTGCAACGTTTCTTCACGTTTCGACTGTGATTATAGCCGCCAATTCATAGTCTGTATAATACTTTTCTATGCCTTGTCTATGACTTATAATTTATATTATAACTTATTTACTATATATCTAGTTCATTTTTAAGGCAAGTATTTTATCTATTTTCTTTTGGTGAAATCGAAGAAATTTTCATTTTTTACTCATAACGTCCAGTACAACAATCAGATACCTCTGATTTCCTATTCCTTTCAGGAATATATAAAGGAAAAAACGGCTGGCGAAACGAAAACGTTTCGCCAGCCGTTTGTGGCTTATCATATAAGACAATGACCCATCAGAGGTCACTATTCACGGACTTCCTCATTCGTAAAGCGATCTACGATGGTCGCACAGGCTGCATCGCCGGTGATATTGACCGCTGTACGAAGCATATCAAAAATACGGTCGACACCGAAAAGGATCGGAAGTGCATCGATCGGGATACCGGCAGATACCAAAACAGCGACGACAAGAAGCGTCGGTCCCGGCACACCCGCCTGTCCGACCGCGCCCAGTGTACTCGTCACGATGATCGCGATATACTGGCCCATCGTAAGCTCCATGCCATACATCTGCGCGATGAAAATGGCCGCCATCGCATAGTACGCCGCGTTGCCATTCATATTGATGGTCGCCCCCAGCGGAAGCGCGAAGGAGGTGGTTCCTTTAGACACATGCAGCTCTCTTTCCGTGACTGCCATATTGAGCGGAAGCGCTGCCATGGAGGATGCGGTGGAGAAAGCTAGCACCTGCACCTTCCACATCGCTTTGAAGAACTCCACATACCCGGTGCATTTCGAGAAGAGAGCCACCGAGCCGCCGATCATGACATAGGTGACAAGGAAGAGCACGCAGACATAAAGACCGATGAGGTAAATGATTTTCATAAGCACATCATAGCCGAAGCTCCCCGTCGCGTCCGCCATCAGGCAGAAGACACCGACCGGCGCGAGCATCATGACCGCCATCATGATCTTGATGCAGATCTTCGTGCAATTATCCACGATGCGGCTCATGAACTCTTTTTCTTCCGCCGGCAGCATCGCCAGCGCGAAGCCGACAAAGAGAGAGAAGGTGATGATCTGCAGGATATTGCCATCCGTCAGAGCTTTCACCGGATTCGCCGGCACGAAGCCGATGATCGTTTCCCAGAAACCAGGAAGCGCGCCCGCCTTGGAAAGGTCGCCCACCTGCACAGCCGCACCGCTGATCGCTGCCATGTCGATGCCGCTGCCCGGCTGGAAGAAAACGCTGAATGCCAATCCCAAAATCACGGCAACTGCTGTCGTCACGCCGTAATACAGGAATGTCACGATACCGACCTTGCCAGCCCCTTTGGATTTTCCCAGCGCTGCCGCCCCGCCGACCAGCGAGAAGAAGACCATCGGTACGACGATCATCTTGATGAGCTGCATGAAAAGGTCACCGATCGGCGCCAGCATGTGTGCGCTCTTGCCCAGAAAGAGCCCGACGACTGCCCCCAGTACCGTGGCTATGACGATCCACGTCCCAAGGTCTCTCAAAATACTTTTGCCACTTGTTTTCGCTTCCATAAAAACCCCCATTGGAACTTGGTGAAGATCCCTTCCATCGGATCTCACGCAATGAAATAGACAGGCGTATCAACAGCCTGTCATCTACTTTTGTTATTATACCATTCTGCAATGAGATATACCATCTCAATCGGTATACTAATTATGCATGATGTATGGATAAACGTATGCAATTCAGGAATAAGCAGCGCATAAGGGAGTTAGTGATTGGTGACTGGTGACTAGCCACTTGTTCCCTAATCCCTAGCCACCAGCCACCAGAGCTCCGTCTATCCCCCTACAAAAAGCCCGCGCTTTCGCGCAGGCTCCTCATACATGCAGTCTGTTTTTCGCTTTTTGAATATCCTGATGGATCTGCGCCACCAGAAGGTCAGTTGAGGCGAATTTCATTTCTCCCCGGATGCGGCTGGCCCATGCGAGCGTGAAGGACGCGCCGTAGATGGACTCGTCGAAGTCAAAGATGAATGTCTCGATGGTCTTCTTTGCATTGCCGAAGGTCGGATTGTTTCCGATATTCGTGATGGCAGGGAAGGTATGCCCCTTCACCAGCGCGCGCGTCGCGTAGACGCCATCCGGCGGAAGGACACGGTCTTCAGAGACAGCCAGATTCGCCGTCGGAAATCCGAGTACGTCATGCCCGCGACGGAAGCCATGGACCACGTCGCCCTTGATGGTATAGTCACGGCCGAGAAGGCGGGCGGCCTTCTCCATCTCACCGCCTAGGATCGCCTGGCGGATGGCGGTGCTGGAAATCTTCTTCCCTGCGTTCTCTCGGAGTGAGACGATGCGGACGGTGACACGGCTTTCTTCAAAGAAGCGCACGAGGTCACCACTCTTCCCAAGACCGCCGTGGCCAAAGGAAAAATTTTCTCCCGTGACGAGGCCGACAAGGCCGGGAAGTCGAGCGAGCTCTCCCAGAAAATCTTCAGCGGATTTTGCGAGAAATGTCTCATCCGGCCGGATGCAGACGGCCAGCGCCATGCCCTGAGCGGCCAATGCATCCATCTTTTCATCAATGGACTGCAAAAGCGGCACATGAATATCGGGCGCAAGCACTTTCATCGGATGCGGATAAAAAGTGAGAACACCCGGCTGCGCGCCCTTCTCTTTCGCAAGGCGCTTCACTTCGGAAAAGACCACCTGATGTCCCAGATGGCATCCGTCAAAGAAGCCGATGCCAAGGACGAAGGGCTGGTCTTTGGGTAAATCGTGTAAAGTAGGTAGAATGGTCATGATGATGGATTTAAGGTTTAAGGGTTTAGGGCTCAGGGTTAGCCCCTGGGGCGTACTGCCCTTTGATTCTGTTTGAAATCTTCGCTTGAATGAGAAATTAGAAATGAGAAATGCGAAATGGTGGTGCGGCGCCAGATCCTTCGACTCAGTTCTCACTGTTCCGCCTTTACATTATCGAACATCCGACATTTCACTCCACTCAGGATGACGAAATGCGCCGCGAAGCATAAATAATGGCGATGCCATGAACTGGCATGCCAGTCACTAGTCACTAAAAACTTAATTAAACACTTTCTTCGGATGGATGACACCACGCTCTACACTGGCAGTACCGAGGAAGCGTGAGCCGCAAAAGGCGGCAGCGACTTCCACAGGCTTTTCTCGCGTGCGAAGGCGTTTGCCCAAGAGGAAATCGGCGGCTTCTTTCTCATCGAGCGCAAGGAGAGGCAGCGCGGAAAGGAGCGGGCGAAGGTCGGTCATGAGCGCACCTTCCGGATCCGCTTCGATTTCTTCCAGCGTCTTGGCTTCGGCGATAGAGAAAGGCCCCATCTCGCTGCGCAGAAGAAAGGACATGGTGAGCGGGCATCCGGCTGTTTTCCCCATGTCGCGGCCGAGCGCGCGGATGTAGGTGCCTGCCGAGCAGGTAACGGAGAGACGGAGGAGCGGCGGCTTGACCTCACGGAAGATCAGATCGTAAATGGTGACAGGACGGGGAGGAAGCTCGACGGCATTTCCTTCACGCGCCAGCTTGTAGGCGCGCTCGCCATTCACCTTGATGGCAGAGTAGGACGAGGGACGCTGGAGGATGTCTCCTTTGAATGATTCCGCAGTGCTTTCCCAGATCGAAGGATCGGCAGGGATTTCCCCCGTCTCCACCACGGTCCCTGTCACGTCCTCGGTGTCAGTGGCAAGGCCCATCAGAAATTCCGCTTCATACGTTTTCCGATGGATCGGCGCGTACTCGATGAGGCGCGTCGCGCGCCCCAAAAAGACAGGGAGCACGCCCGCCGCCATGGGGTCAAGCGTCCCGCCGTGGCCGATCTTCTTCTGCCCATAGATGCGCCGCAGACGCGCTATCACGTCGAAGGACGTCATCCCCGCCGGCTTCAATACATTCAGTACGCCGTCCATCAGAGATACTTCTCCGCGACAGCCATGAATTTCTTCTCCGCTTCTGCAAAGTCGCCTTCGATGGTGCATCCCGCTGCCTTCCAGTGACCGCCGCCACCAAATTCGCCGGCAAGCTCCGCGACATTGGCATAATTTTTGGAGCGCAGGGAGACACGGGTCTCTCCCTCTTTGCGATACTTAAAGAGCGCGGCGATCTCGCAGCCGCGGATGCAGCGCGGGATGGAAGCGTAATAGTCGGAATTCTCTCCATCGAGCGCCATGGCGTCTTGATCCATGTATGCGATGACGATCTTTCCATCGGCATAGGAGTGGACCGTCTTTGCCACCAGCTCGTAGCAGTGCATGGCTTCGATGGACTTCTCCTCGAGGTGGTTTGAAATGTAGGAGGGATCAGCCCCCATCGCAACGAGCTGGCTCGCCATCAGGAGCGTATGCGGCGAGGTGCAGCTGAATTTGAAGAAGCCGCTGTCCGTGCCGATACCCATGTAAAGTGCATTGCAGGTGTCCTTGTCCATCTCGATGCCTTCGTCGAAAAACATTTCCGCAAGCATTTCCGCTGTTGCCGCATAGCGATACTGCAGATAGAGGAGGTCGGTGAAGCGTTCATTCGTGCGATGATGGTCGATGGAGAGTGAGTCGATGTCCCGTGGGAAATCAAAATTTCCGCCGCGTTCCAGATTGGAAAGATCCGTGAAAACGATCGCATCGTAGTCCCTTTCTTCCGGGATCGATGTATGAACGAGCGCGGAGGCCTTCACGAGCGTGTACACCTTCGGCACCGGATCCGGAAGCAGCATGTCCGCCTCTTTCCCCATGGACACGAGGACATTGTGCAGCGCACAGATAGAACCGACATCATCTCCATCCGGATGTTCGTGACCGACCAGCAGGAAGCGCTTGTGGGATTTCAGAAAATCCATGGCCTCCTTCTTGCCGATCTCTTTGGCGTGGTTCATTGCAAGGCTCATTCTTTCACCTCATCCTTATGAATCTTCTTCAGAAGGCCATCAATATGCATGCCGTAGTCCAAAGAGGCATCTTCAGAAAAGGTGATCTCCGGTGTGTAGTAGATCTTGAGACGCTGCCCGAGCTCACGGCGCACGAAGCCGCGGCTCTTATTCAGCGCATCGAGCGATGCTTTCTTCTCTTCCGGTTTGCCGAAAAGGCTGACGTAAATGGTCGCTTCGCGCAGATCGCCTGTCACCTTGACTTCGGTCACCGTGACAAAGCCGATGCGCGGGTCTTTCAGATCATGAAGGAGCATCTGGCTCACTTCCTGTTTGATAAATTCCTGTACTTTGCGTACTCGTAATTCGGACATAGTAAGTACCTCGCTCTCTGGAAATACGATTCAAACATGGGTCGAGTGTAAGGGCTCTGGGTTCAGGGCTCAGGGTTAGCCCCTGGGGCGTACTACCCTTTGATTCCGTTTGAAAGCTGCGCTTGAATGAGAAATTAGAAATGCGAAATGGTGGTGCGGCGCCAGATCCTTCGACTCAGTTCTCACTGTTC
>OLQW01000119.1_pt1 | contig 48116 bp, 45 predicted proteins | sample 1672901 | NCBI WGS metagenome assembly OLQW01 (sample SAMEA3136735, study PRJEB25190) | human gut metagenome | reverse complement strand
GATGTTTTCAATCGCCTATGACATTATTTCGCCGCTGATCATCGGTAATATCGACCCGTTCGTGGGGCAAGCCGCTGGGTGCCCTGCTCGGCGCGCTGAAGATGCAGGTCGAACTGGGCCTGCCCTCGATCGGCGGCAAGGACTCGATGTCGGGCACGTTCCAGCATATCAACGTCCCGCCCATGCTGATGGCCTTCGGCATCACGACGGTGAATGCCGGGACGGTCATTTCGACCGATTTCAAGAAGCCCGGCAACCGTATCTACCTGGTGCGCCATACGCCCAGGGAGAACCATATGCCCGACACGGCGCAGCTGAAGGACAACTTCGGCTTCGTCAGCGAAAATATCGAACGCGGCAATATCCTCGCCGCATGGTCGGTGGGCTTCGGAGGTGTCGCCGAAGGTCTTGCCAAGATGGCTTTCGGCAACCGCATCGGCGCCGAGGTGGAGATGGACGAGGCGGAACTCTTCGGATACGCCTATGGTTCGATCCTTGTCGAGAGCGCCGTCGAACTGACCCATCCTGCGGCCGGGCTGCTGGGTATGACCGCAGCCGATGGGGCGTTGACCGTCAACGGCGTGAAAATGCCGCTCGACGCCCTCTACAAGGCCAATACCGAGAAATTCGCGGCCGTTTACCCCGACAAGGGGGAGAACCATGCCGGGGTGATGACCTCGGAGCCCGCACCCCGGACTTTCGCCTATCGGGGCGAAGCCGTCGAACATCCGCTGGTCTATATCCCCGTGTTCCCGGGCACCAACTGCGACTACGACACGGCCAAGGCATTCCGCAAGGCCGGGGCCGAGGTCGAAATGAGCGTGTTGTGTAACCTCGGGGGCGACGACATCCTGCGTTCGATCCGCGAAATGAAGGAACATATCCGCCGCGCCCATATCTTCGTGCTGAGCGGCGGCTTCTCGTCGGGCGACGAGCCGGACGGCAGCGCGAAGTTTATCGTGAACGTACTTAACAACAAGGATATACGCGAGGAAATTCACGCGTTGCTTGACCGCGGCGGCCTTATCCTCGGCATCTGCAACGGTTTCCAGGCGCTCGTCAAATCCGGCCTGCTGCCTTACGGCCGCCTGGGCATGGTGACCAAGGATTCGCCGACGCTGTTCCGCAACGACATCAACCGCCATATTTCGCAGATCGTCTCGACGCGCGTCTCGACGCTCAACTCCCCGTGGCTCGCGGGCTTTGGCCTGGGCGACATCCACTCGATCGCTGTCAGCCACGGCGAAGGCAAGTTCGTCGTGAGCGAAGAACTTGCCCGGGAGCTGTTCGCCAACGGGCAGGTGGCCTTCCAGTATGTCGATCCCGAAGGGCGTGCGACGGCCGAGGCGCCGTACAACCCCAACGGTTCGTCGTATGCCATCGAGGGCCTGGTGTCGCGTGACGGCCAGATCCTCGGCAAGATGGGGCATACGGAGCGTTACGAGAAAAACCTCTTCAAAAATATCGCAGGCGAGAAGGAACAGTCGCTGTTCCGCAATGCCGTCGACTATTTCCGCAAAAATTAGTACAACATAAAACTTAAACTCACAAACACCATGAAACAGCTCGAAATGCTCTACGAAGGCAAGGCAAAACAGGTTTTCCGCACCGACGATCCCGACAAGATCATCATCCACTACAAGGATGCGGCAACGGCTTTCAACAACATCAAGAAAGCCACGATCGAAAACAAGGGCGTGCTGAACAACGCCATCTCGACCCTGATTTTCAAGGAGCTTCAGAAGGCGGGTGTCAAGACCCACTATATCGAGACGATCAACGACCGCGACCAGGTGTGCCGCCGGGTGACGATCATCCCGCTGGAGGTGATCGTGCGCAATGTCATCGCCGGTTCGATGGCCCAGCGCCTCGGCATCGAGGAGGGTACGCAGCCGTCGAACGTCATCTACGACATCTGCTACAAGAAGGACGAGCTGGGCGACCCGCTGATCAACGACCACCACGCCGTGGCATTGGGTGCCGTGACCTACGAGGAACTCGAACTGATCTACGCCATGACCTCGCGTATCAACGAGATCCTGCGCAACCTTTTCGCCAAGATGAACATCAAACTCGTGGACTTCAAGATCGAGTTCGGCCGTACGTCGGACGGGGAGATCGTGCTCGCCGACGAGGTGTCGCCCGACACCTGCCGCCTGTGGGACATGACGACCAACGAGAAACTCGACAAAGACCGTTTCCGTCGTGACCTGGGCAAGGTGCGCGAGGCTTACGAGGAGATTTTGGCACGTTTGCAGAAAATCGTCGGGTAATGGTGATGGGGCAGATTAGCGACCGCGAGTTGCATGAGGAGTGCGGGGTGTTCGGCGTCTTCGGAGTCAAGGACGCAGCGTCGCTGACCTACTATGGCCTGCATGCCTTGCAGCACCGCGGACAGGAGGGTGCCGGTATCGTGACCGTCGACCGGGACGCGACGTTCCGCCGCATCAAGGGCGGCGGCCTGGTGACCGAGGTGTTCGGCGAGGGAAACCTCTCGACGCTCAAGGGCGACATGGCCATCGGGCATGTGCGCTATACCACCGCCGGCGGTGGTGGCATCGAGAACGTGCAACCGTTCCTTTTCCGCCACAACACGGGCGATTTCGCGCTGGCGCACAACGGCAATATCGTCAATTCGGCGCTGCTGCGTATTTACCTCGAGAACAAGGGGAGCCTGTTCCAGTCGACCTCGGACAGCGAAATCCTGGCGCACCTGATCAAGAAGGAGACCAAGTATCACGACCGTCCGCGCATCTATTCGATCATCGACGCGCTGAACATGATCGAGGGGGCTTTTGCATTCCTGATCATGACCGCCAATCGCATCTATGCCTGCCGTGACAAATACGGCCTGCGGCCGCTGTCGATCGGCCGGCTGGGCGACGGTTATGTCGTGTCGAGCGAAACCTGTGCCTTCGACGTGCTGGGTGCGGAGTTCGTCCGCGACGTCGAGCCGGGCGAGATCGTCACGATCGACAGCGAGGGCATCCGGAGCCGCGATTTCTCGCAGTATAAGCGTTGCGAGATGTGCTCGATGGAGTATATCTACTTTGCACGTCCCGACAGTGACATCGAAGGGTGCAACGTCCATGCCTACCGCAAGGAGTCGGGGCGCCTGCTCTTCGGCGAGGCGCCTGCCGAGGCGGACATCGTGGTCGGGGTTCCCGACTCGAGCCTCAGCGCCGCGATGGGCTATGCCGAGGCGAGCGGCCTGCCGTATGAAATGGGGCTTATCAAGAACAAGTACATCGGCCGCACCTTCATTCAGGGCAGCCAGAAGCAGCGCGAGAACAGCGTGCGCATCAAGCTGAACGTGATCTCCAGCACGGTCAAGGGCAAGCGCGTGGTGCTGGTGGATGACTCCATCGTGCGCGGTACCACCTCTGCCCGCATCATCAAGCTGCTGCGGGACGCCGGTGCCACCGAGGTACACTTCATGGTGTCGGCACCGCCGTTCAAATCACCGCCTGCTGGCTGGTATGTAAGGCTTCCATCAATTCCGATTCTCTCGCAAAGTCCTTTTGCAAGTACTTTCTCTGACTCAGAGTTGATGAGCTGGAACTTCAGTGATGAACTTCCGCAGTTGATTACTAATACATTCATTGATGTTTCTCCCTTCTGGTACTAGAATTTTCTTTATTAGAACTCACACTCTATTCTTAATTATACTCCTTGCACACATTGTATACAAGTAATGTTATTTTTTTCACGTAATATTTTTCAGTACAATGTTACACTGTCAGATGAAAAATATGGGTTGCAATTGTAAAATATACCAGTGTTGTACCGGTATCTACCAGTGTCGTGATCAGCGGAGAAGCCATGATCGCCGGGTCAAGATGAACCTTCTTTGCGAGCAGTGGAAGCATACATCCGACCATCTTAGCCATAATGACTGTTCCGATCAGAGAGAATGCAATCACCAGTGCAAGGGACGGATTCCGATACTGGATCAGGATCCGGAGTCCATTCACAATAGAAAGTGCAGCTCCTACGATCAGGGAGATACGGAACTCCTTGAATACAACCTTGAAGAGATCTTTAAAATGGATCTCATCCAGTGCAATTCCACGGATGATCAGGGTTGCACTCTGGGAACCACAGTTTCCGCCGGTATCCATCAGCATAGGGATGAAGGAAACCAGAAGCGGGATTGCAGCAAAAGCGTTCTCGTATTTCGTGATGATCGTTCCGGTGATAATGGAAGTAAGCATCAGGATCAGAAGCCAGGGAATACGGTTCATGGCATGCTGGAAGACAGAAGTATCAAAATAAGTTTTTTCACTTGGATTGATAGCAGCCATTTTTGTGATATCCTCGGTTGCCTCATCGACCATGACATCCATTGCATCATCGAAAGTAACGATTCCGACCATCAGTCCATCGGCATCCAGGACAGGAAGTGCCAGCAGATCGTATTTGGTGAAAAGCTGGGCTACATATTCCTGGTCATTATGGGTCGTTACAGAAATAATCTCCGTCTCCATCAGGTCTTTGATCGGAACATCATCCTCAGTCGTCATCAGATCTTTGGCACTGACGATGCCGACCAGCTTTCTGCGTTCTGTGACGTAGCAGGTATAGATCGTCTCTTTATGGATTCCGGTACGCTTGATATGAGCCATGGCCTGTCCCACGGTCATTGTATCACGCAGATCAACATATTCGGTTGTCATAATGCTTCCGGCACTGTCATCCGGATAGTTCAGAAGCTGGTTGATCATCTTACGGTCTGTCGCACTGACGGTGTTGAGGATACGGTTGACCAGGTTAGCCGGAAGTTCTTCAAGCATATCGACCGTATCATCCATATACAGGTCATCTAAAAGTTCTTTTAACTCTTTTTCTGTGAACATTTCCACCAGATAGGACTGCATGGAAGTATCCATATTGGAAAATACTTCCGCAGCTTTATCTTTGGGAATCAGGCGAAATGCAAGAGCAAGCTCTTTGTCATCAAGTTTCGAGAGAAGTGAGGCAATGTCCACTTCGTTCATTACGTCCAGGATACTTCTGACAGCTTTGAACTGACGCTGCTGGAGAAGCTTGATAAAAATCTCTTTGTTCATGATAGATCCCTCTCATTCTGTCATTATTTACCATTAAGCTGCATATGTGGTAACCACTGGCACCAGAGTCCATGACCTCACCTCCCTTTTATCTTAGAAAAATCATTTCGTGAAGTATCTTTAAAATATAAAAACTCCGTCAATGCCCGAACAATGACGGAGTCTGAACCCCAACTAAATAATAGCACCGTTCAAGCTTTAGCATCACAGGGCATATAAATTGCATTAAGTTGCGCCTTCGCGACGCAGCCTGCTAACCAGCTCATCGTGTCTCCACAATTCCGCGGTAGCAATCTTCGGATTTAACGACATAAGCCGAATCATCCAATCCCTGTGGTAACCTCACCTACCGAAATGATGTAGTTATTTAAATTCCTTAATTATTGTAGTTCACAGACCGGGGCGTGTCAAGTTAAATAGAAAAACTTCATAATAAAATTGAGTAAATAGTGCGGTTCCCTACATATACTGTTAAGAAACAGAAAAGGTTAAATTATAGAGTGCATTCTAAAATCAAATCTGTTATAATCAATGCGTGGACAAAATGGGGAAAACCTCAGAAATATTTAGAAGAAAAGAGGAAAAGTAATGGATTATAAAATTACAGGTTATGAGCCGGAAAAGTTATTTCATTTCTTTGAAGAGATCAGTGCGATCCCAAGAGGTTCGGGAAATGAAAAAGGAATCAGTGATTATCTTGTGAAATTTGCAAAGGACAGAGGTCTGGAGGTGATCCAGGACGATGCTTATAATGTAGTCATTAAAAAAGCGGGAAGCAGAGGGGCAGAGGATCATGCACCGGTTATGCTTCAGGGTCATATGGATATGGTCTGCGAGAAGCGTGCAGGGGTAGAGCATGATTTTGAAAAAGATGGGCTGGATCTGATCATCCGGGATGGCAGACTGACGGCAAATGGAACGACGCTTGGCGGGGACAACGGAGTTGCCGTAGCCCTGATGTTGATGGTGCTGGATGATGATGAGATCGAACATCCTCCGGTAGAATGTGTATTCACGACAGAGGAAGAAGTAGGACTCAACGGTGCGAAAGCATTGGACAAGTCGGTGCTGAAAGCAAGAACCATGATCAATATGGATTCAGAGGATGAGGGAGTTGCAACGGTAAGCTGTGCAGGCGGTCTCCGAGTTCAGTTTACAAAAGAGATTCAGAGAACTACCGTGCAGGGCAGCCTTCTCACGCTGAAAGTCGAAGGACTCTTAGGAGGACATTCCGGTCAGGATATTGATAAAGAGCGGCAGAATGCAGATCTTCTGATGGCAAGAATGATACAGAGATTATTAAAAGAGACAAAAGGACAGCTTGTAAGCTTTAACGGAGGAACGAAAGATAATGCGATTCCGAGAGAGTGTGAGGCATCTCTGATCTATGAATCCGATGAAGAAGCTGCGAAGGCAGAAGAACTGGCATGTGAGCTGGCAGAAACTTATGCAGAGGAACTGACACCGGCTGAGCCGGATTTCTCCTGTGAGATTTCCTGTGAGACAAACCGTACTGCTGAAGCAATCCCACAGGATGCAGCAAAAGAATTTATTTGTGCGATGCGTCTTGCCCCGAACGGGATTCAGAAGCGAAATATCAAAATGGATGGATTTGTAGTTGTATCATTGAATCTGGGTGTGGTCAGAACAGAGGAAGACCGGATCGTTATGATCTTTTCTCCACGTTCTTCTGTTGCATCACTTCAGGAAGATACAAAAGAACGTCTGAATACACTGGCAGAAACTTTTGGCTTTACAGTAAGCCATAGTTCAGAGTATCCGGGATGGAGCTTTAAAGAAGACTCTCCGGTTCGTGAGATCTGTAAGGAAAGCTATAAAGAATTATTTGGGGAGGATCTGAAGATTGAAGCAATCCATGCGGGACTGGAGTGCGGATTGTTCTCTGATGCGATCAAAGGACTGGATGCGATCGCGATCGGACCGACGATCGCCAACTGTCATACTCCGGATGAATATCTGACGTTGGATTCTTTTGAAAGATTCTATGAGTTCTTAAAAGATATTCTTTCACGGCTGGCAAAGTAGGAAAATCTGTTCCGCAGTCCGGTAAAGAACAGCCAGAGAGAGCTGAGTTATATAAAGTCTGAAAAAGAAAAAGGAGGAAATCTGAACGGTATCGGTCTGAACCGACACCGCGTCAGAGTTTCCTCCTTTTTTGGAAAGAGCAGAGTATGATCAGGATAATCCAGGATCATTCACAGACTGCTTTAATCCTTACGAATCTTATAAAAAATCTTTCCATTCTGACGTTCCTCGAGGATCATTTTCTGCTTGATCATATAAGGCAGAATGGAGTCCAGGAACTTTTTCGGATCAGTGACTCCGATGGAATCCTGCATAAAAGGCTGCTTTGCAGTAAGATCTTTTACAAAAGGTTCTAACTCTTTTCTGGTTAAAGGACCTTTTTTTTTCAGAACTTTTTTCACTGCGGAGATTCCTTTGGCACTGAGCATATTGGCGAGGTCCTGATTCTGTCGTGAAGCACGCCAGAGTCCCCAGCCATAGACAATCATTGTTGCCACTGCAAAAAGAAGAACATAAGGAAGGTATTTCAGGATCGTTTCCATTATTTATGCTTTTCTCCTTTCCAGTAGATGAGATGATTATCATGTAGTATTTCGAGGTATTTGATCAGACGGGGAACAGGCTTTCCCATTTTCGGAAACTGTTGTTCGAGTTCTTTGGAAATCTGATGGACATCCTTTTTCCCGTCGACCGCATTCCATACAAAGCTTCCAAGCTCATCAAGCCGGATATCACTGACTCTCGGGCGTCGGAACAGCTTTTGTGCGATTTTATGATAAAATCCTTTCCATTCGATAAGGACGGTAATAATACCGTCCTCATCTGCTTCATATTCAATTTCCGGATTCTTTTCCGGAACAAAATCCAGATAGTTTTTACTGTCTTTCTTTTTCATGAAATCCTTATTCCTTATCTGCTTTCATGCATACTCTGTAAAGTAATGCAAGTAATGCGATGAAAAGGATCAGACTGCCGATCTGCGGTAACTGGAACGGCAGAACGATCTTGCTGTCGATCTTAAAAACTGCAAATACTGCAAGGAGGATACCAACGATACCTTCTCCTGCGATCATACCGGAAGTAAAGAGCAGTCCACGGTCTGTGCGGGCTTTCTTTTCCTTCTCTGTTCCTTTTCTCTTTTCAACCAGGATGCGTACAACACCACCAGCCATGATACCTGCACTTAAGGAGAACGGAAGATACATACCAACTGCAAATGGCATAACCGGCATATGAAGAATCTCAACTACGATGGCGATAAACACACCGATAAAGATAAGGGCCCATGGAAGTTCACCGTTCATGATACCCTCAACGAGCATCTTCATCATAGTAGCCTGAGCTGCCGGAATCTTTTCTGTACCATATCCCCATGCCTCATTCAGAAGATAGAGAACAAATCCAATTGCTGCTGCGGAAGCAACCACACCGATGATTTCACCGAGCTGCTGTTTCTTCGGTGTAGCACCTACAATAAATCCGGTCTTTAAGTCCTGAGAAGCATCACCGGCGATTGCTGCAACGATACAGATGATGCCACCGATGGAAATAGCTCCTACCATACCTGTAATACCAGTTGAACCGGTAGCCTTGAGGATAACAGTTGCAAAAAGCAGTGTTGCGATCGTCATTCCGGATACCGGGTTGTTGGAAGAACCGATCAGACCTACCATACGGGAGGATACTGTAGCAAAGAAAAATCCAAATACTACAATGATTAATGCACCGATCAGATTCACAGGGAATGTCGGAATCAGCCAGATCAGTACTGCGATCACAAGTGCGACTGCAATCAGAACCGGGATCGGAAGATCCTGCTCTGTACGGAGTCCCTTATGTGCTGCATTTTTATTCTTCATACTGTCAATAGCCTGTTTAAATGTTCTTATGATCAGAGGAAGACTCTTGATCAGACTGATGATACCACCTGTTGCAACAGCTCCTGCTCCGATGTATTTAATGTAATTGCTCCACAAAGCACTTGGGCCGCCGCCCTCCATAGTAAGAAGTTCTGTTACTGTTTTACTTGCCGGGAAGATGGTTGCATCTGCACCGAATAATGCGATCAATGGCATCAGTACAAACCAACTGAGTGTTCCACCGGCAAACATATAACTTGAGATCTTCGGTCCACAGATATAACCTACACCTGCGAGGGCAGGAAGTACCTGGATACCAACCTGAGATCCTTTGTAGCTTTCAAATGCATGACCAATCTCACTCTTAAAGAGCTGTGTTCCGTCTGCAAGGAATTTGTACACTGCTGCAATCCCCAGTCCTGCAAATACAGTGCCGGCTTTAGAACCTCCCTCTTCGCCTGCCAGAAGTACTTCTGCACATGCAGTTCCCTCAGGGAATGGAAGTGTTCCATGTTCTTCTACGATCAGAGCCTGACGGAGAGGAACCATAAAGCAAACGCCCAGGACACCTCCGAATAATGCGATCAGGAAGATCGTAAGAATACTTGGAAAATCAATTTTTCCTTCCTCTGCCCAGAGGAATAATGCAGGAAGTGTAAAAATTGCTCCTGCTGCGACAGACTCACCGGCAGAACCGATCGTCTGTACCATGTTGTTCTCAAGAATGGAATCCTTACGGAGAATCACACGTATTATACCCATAGAAATAACTGCTGCCGGGATAGAGGCGGACACAGTCATACCTACGAGGAGTCCGAGATATGCGTTCGCTGCCCCAAATACGATTGCCAGAAGGATACCAATCAAGAGTGCTGTTACCGTAAATTCAGGAACGACTTTGTCGGCTGGAATATACGGCTTGAAGTCTTTCTTGTTGTTGTCCATTTCTCTTTTCCTTTCTTTTGTATATTTCTTGCTAATGATTAGCATAGCTTCACTATTATATCATGATAAAGTGATAAAAGAAAGCGAAAAAGATTAAAATGTCAAGGAAATAATGTCCAAATATGGATGAAATCGTAGAAAACGGGTCAGAAAGACCTGGCAGCAACTTCGTAAAGACTTGATTTTGAGAATAGATATTACACGAAATATGTGATAAAATAAAAAGAAGTATGTCATTTTTACAGAGAAATGGAGGTTACATCGGATGGAAGCATATACGGGGTTTGCAGCAGTCTATGATATTTTCATGGACAATGTACCTTATGAAGAGTGGAGCAGCTATCTCCATGGTCTGCTTCTGGAGCATGGAATTGAAGAAGGGATCGTATTGGATCTGGGATGTGGGACAGGTGCGATGACAGAGCGGCTGGCAGCATTCGGATATGATATGATCGGAGTGGACAATTCAGAGGATATGCTGGAGCTTGCCATGGAAAAAAGAGTACAGTCAGGGCAGGATATTCTGTATCTGTTGCAGGATATGCGGGAATTTGAATTGTACGGTACAGTGCGTGCGGCAGTGAGTGTCTGTGATTCGGTAAATTATATTACAGAGCCTGAAGAGCTGAAAGAGGTATTCCGGCTGGTGAATAATTACTTAGATCCTGAAGGCGTCTTTATTTTTGATTTTAATACAGTATATAAATATAAGGAAGTAATGGGAGATACCGTTATAGCGGAAGACCGTGGTGAATGTAGTTTTATCTGGGATAACTATTACTATGATGAGGAAAAGATCAATGAATATGATCTGACGCTGTTTATCAGGGAAGAGGGAAAAGAGAAAAATTTGTACCGGAAGTATCAGGAGACGCATTATCAGAGGGGCTATACATTAGACGAGATGAAAGAGCTGATTCAAAGTTCGGGCCTGATCTTTGAGACTGCTTATGATGCATTTACCCATGAAGCACCGACAGAAAAAAGTGAACGGATCTATATCATTGCAAGAGAATATGGAAAGTTACAGAAATAAGCAAGAAATTTTATGATGAGAAAGGAAAAGAAGAATGAAAGATTATATTGTCAGGGCAACCGCAGGAAATACGCAGATCCGTGCTTTTGCCGCAGTAACAACGAAGCTGGTAGAAGAGGCGAGAATCCATCATCAGACAAGTCCGGTTGCAACAGCAGCTCTGGGACGGCTTCTGACCGGTGGAGTCATGATGGGAAGCATGATGAAGAATGATACCGATATGCTGACGATCCAGATCAACTGTTCCGGAGATATTGAGGGGCTGACAGTGACGGCAGACAGTCAGGGAAATGTAAAAGGATATGTATTTAATCCGGATGTCATGCTGCCACCAAAGAATGGAAAGCTGGATGTAGGCGGAGCATTGGGCCAGGGAGTTATGACGATCATCAAAGATATGGGCCTGAAAGAACCATATTCCGGTCAGACAATCCTTCAGACCGGTGAGATCGCAGAAGATCTGACGTACTACTTTGCAACGTCTGAGCAGGTTCCGTCTTCCGTAGGACTGGGTGTACTGATGAACGGAGATAATACGGTCAGAGTTGCCGGAGGATTTATTGTTCAGGTTATGCCTTTTATTGAAGATGAAGTATTAAATAAACTGGAAGAAAATATTAAAAAGATCCGTTCTGTCACGGCTATGCTTGATGATGGACATACGCCGGAACAAATGCTGGAGCAGGTGCTGGAAGGACTAGATCTTGAGATCACGGATACGATGCCGACACAGTTCTACTGTAACTGTTCTAAAAAGAGAATTGAAAAGGCAATCATCAGTATTGGAAAGAAGGAAATTCAGGAGATGATTGATGAAGGAAAAGAGATTGAAGTAAAATGTCACTTCTGTAATACAGCCTATCATTATTCTGTGGATGAATTAAAAGAATTATTAAAAAAGAGCAGATAAATTTTTAAAGTTCTGCAGGAACGGACTGAGAATGAAAATGATAAAAATCCGGACTGAGGAACGGATCAGCGAAAGGAGAAGCATATGAGACATGGATTTGTAAAGGTTGCTGCGGCAACACCGGATATCCGGGTCGCAGATGTAGAGTTTAATAAAGAGAATATTTGCAGAGGGATTGAAGAAGCAGAAAAGGCGAATGCAAAAATACTGGTGTTCCCGGAACTGTGTGTGACAGGATATACGTGCAGTGACCTGTTTGACCATGCGGTTTTACTGAAGGCAGCGAAAAAGGCTCTGTTGGAGATCGCAGAGTTTACCAGAGACAGGGATCTGCTGGTGTTTGTGGGAGTTCCGCTTGAGGTGGATGGAAAGCTTTACAATGTGGCAGCAGCCCTGAATCATGGAAAGATCCTGGGACTGACGACAAAGACATTTCTTCCGAATTACGGGGAATTTTATGAGATGCGTCAGTTTACTCCCGGACCGGAGAAGGCGAGATATATTTCTTTTAACGGAGAAGAGATCCCGTTCGGACCACAGATTCTTTTCCAGGCAGCAGAAATGGAAGATCTGATCGTTGCAGCGGAGATCTGCGAGGATGTGTGGTCACCGGTTCCGCCGAGTATCGGTGCGGCACTGGAAGGAGCAACTGTGATCGTAAACTGTTCCGCAAGCGATGAGACGATCGGAAAGGATACGTATCGCAGAGAGCTGATCGCAGGGCAGTCTGCACGACTGATCGCAGGATATATTTATGCAAATGCAGGAGAAGGAGAATCAACAACGGATCTTGTCTTTGGCGGACATAATATTATCGCAGAAAATGGAACAATCCTGAAAGAAAGCGGTCGCTATAGAAATAAAATTATTTACTCGGAGTTTGACCTTGAGAGAATTACGGGAGAAAGAAGAAAGAATACGACATTTCAGACAGCAAAGGAACGCAGCCTGATCCGGGTAGGATTCCAGATAGAAAAAGGAGAAACTTCTCTGACGAGAACATTTCCAAAGAAGCCGTTTGTTCCGTCAGATGAACAGACGAGAGCTGCACGATGCGAGGAGATCCTGACGATCCAGGCAATGGGACTGAAGAAGCGTCTTGCCCATACCAATGCGAGAACCGCAGTGGTAGGAATTTCCGGTGGGCTGGATTCTACGCTTGCCCTCCTGGTTACTGCGAAAGCATTTGATATGCTTGGAAGGGATAAAAAAGATATTCTTGCGGTGACGATGCCGTGTTTTGGAACGACAGACCGTACCTATCAGAATGCCTGTGAGATGTCGAAAAAGGTCGGGGCAACTCTGATAGAGGTGCCGATCGCCGAGGCGGTGAATATCCATTTCCGGGATATCGGACACGATCCCGAGGATCACAGTGTCACTTATGAGAATGGACAGGCACGCGAGAGAACGCAGGTACTGATGGATCTTGCGAATAAGACGTGGGGCATGGTTATCGGGACAGGCGATATGTCAGAGCTTGCACTTGGCTGGGCAACCTACAATGGCGATCATATGTCCATGTACGGGGTGAATGCCTCTGTGCCTAAGACACTGGTACGCCATCTGGTCAAATATGCTGCGGATGATACGGAAGATGAGCAGCTCCGGGAAGTACTGTATGATGTACTGGACACTCCGGTAAGCCCGGAATTACTTCCGCCAAAAGACGGAGACATCGCACAGAAGACAGAAGATCTGGTGGGACCGTATGAATTGCATGACTTCTTCTTATATTTTATGCTTCGCTTTGGATATGAGCCTGCAAAGATCTATCGTCTTGCCTGCAGTACTTTTGAGGGGGAATACGACAGGGAAACGATCCTGAAGTGGCTGAAGACATTCTGCAGGAGATTTTTCTCCCAGCAGTTTAAGAGATCCTGTCTGCCGGATGGCCCGAAAGTGGGAACTGTGGCACTTTCTCCGCGTGGTGACTGGAGAATGCCGAGTGATGCCTGCGTTGCTGTATGGATGAAAGAACTGGAGACTTTATAAAAAGAAAAGATACGATAAAGAGAAAATGTAAAAAAAGAAAAGATGCTTTTCCGGAAATGGCAGATACACCCGGTCGGGAGTAAAGGTCAGATCAAAGAAAAGCATCTTTTTCAGTATAGTCCTTATTGGCACTGAAGAAAGAAACTGTTGCAAAAAGCTTCACAGTAAAATTCTTATACAGCGGCGATCACTTCTACTTCGCAGAGGACTCCCTTGGGAAGATCCTTTACAGCAACGCAGGAGCGGGCCGGATTTCCGGTGAAATATTTTGCATATACGGCATTGAATGCTGCAAAATCAGCAATATCAGCAAGGAAACAAGTTGTCTTTACAACATCTGTAAATGCTGCATTCTGACTGTCAAGCAGTCCTTTGATATTCTTCATGACCTGTTCAGCCTGTTCCTCAATGGTAGTTCCGACCACTTCACCTGTCTGTGGCGAAAGAGGAACCTGTCCTGAAAAGAAAGCAAATCCATTCACAACAACTCCCTGGGAATATGGTCCGATCGCAGCCGGAGCCTCTTTGGTTTCTACATATTTTAACATGATCTCTACCTCCATTTTTCTGAGTAAAAATTACTATAAATTATTATAAACCCGGCCTCAAATTTTTGCCACCCTAAATTTAAAACCATATTGAAGACGAAAAAAAATAGTGCTATCCTATATCTGAAAAAATGGTCAGTTGCGTATTGCAGCGTGAATGAAAGAGAAAGGAGTGCGGCAGTATTATGAAAGCAGTACAGCATGATATGACGGTGGGAAAGCCGATGAAAGTAATTATAAATTTTACATTGCCGATTTTTATCGGAAATGTGTTTCAGCAGTTTTATAATATGGCAGATGCTGTGATCGTGGGAAAGTTTGTCGGTACGAAAGCACTGGCAGCAGTCGGAAGCACCGGAACGATCATGTTTCTGATCTGGGGCTTTGTCGCGGGAATGACAGCCGGATTTACGGTTCTGACAGCACAGAAATTCGGAGCGGGCGATATGGATGGAATGAGGAAGACTGTTGCGGGGGCAGGCATCCTTTCTTTGGGAATCGGACTTTTTCTGACGATTGTATTTATGGCATTTATGAAACCACTTCTGATTCTTATGAATACACCGGAGGATATTTTCCGGGATGCATATGCTTATATTATGATTGTCAGCGGAGGAATCCTTGCACAGATGCTGTATAATCTTCTGTCCAGTATCCTGCGTGCGTTGGGAAACAGTAAGTTGCCGCTTTATTTTCTGATTATCAGTGCGGTGCTTAATATTTTCCTGGATCTGCTCCTGATCATCGTCTTCGGACTGGGAACTGCAGGAGCCGCCATTGCAACCGTTGTCGCACAGGGAATATCGGGACTTCTCTGCCTGGGCTATATCATGCTGAAGCTTCCGATACTGCATCTGAAAAAGGAGGACCGGCACGTAGGAGGTCAGATCTACCTGACGCAGATCCGCATCGGTCTGCCAATGGCATTGCAGTATTCCATTACAGCGATTGGAACTATGATGGTGCAGACTTCGCTGAATATTCTCGGTTCTACACTGGTAGCGGCATTTACTGCGGCAAATAAGATCGAGCAGGTAGTGACGCAGGCATATGTGGCAATGGGGACAACCATGGCAACTTACGGGGCACAGAATATGGGAGCGGGCAATGTCCCGAGGATTCGCCAGGGATTCAAAGCATGTACGATCCTGGGAGTTATTTATTCTTTTATTGCAGCAGCATTTGTTATGACTGTAGGAAAATATATGACTTACTTATTTGTTTCAGAAAATGTTGGTGTGATCATGGATTCGGTGGAGATTTATCTGTGGTGTATTGGAATCTGTTTTATTCCGCTTGCTGTAGTGAATATTTACAGAAATGGAATCCAGGGACTGGGCTATGGACTTCTTCCAATGATGGCAGGAGTGGCAGAACTGGTCGGAAGAGGTGCTGTTGCAGTGGCTGCGGCAAAGCAGAGAAGTTATACCGGAGTCTGTATGGCCAGTCCGGCAGCATGGATCCTTGCGGGATCGCTGCTGCTGGTCATGTATTACTATATCATGAAAGTTGATATGAAAAAGATTTTCGGAAAGTCATCCTCATAACGCAGGGAGAGAGAACAGGAGTCTGCCGTTATATTCAGACTTTCTTCAGAAAAAGAAGGGAAAAGATACATACGATCCCCTCTGTTACCGGGAGTGACATCCAGATCCCGGTGAGTCCGAATAAATGAGCCAGAAGAAAAGCGGCCGGGATGATCAGCAGGAATCCTCTTAGAAGAGAGAGGATAAATGCCTGTTTTGGGTGGTCCGTGGAACTTAAAAATACTGCGGCAACGATATTGATGCCGGAGAAAAAGAGGCTGGTAAAGTAGATCCTCATTCCGTCGGCCGCAATGGAAGTAAGGGCGGTGTTCTGATCTTTATTGAACAGATCAGCAATGGGGTCAGCCAGCAGGAAGATAACTGCGTAAGAAAGCAGAGCCAGAAGCAGAGCGGTCAGGAGTGCATAGCATCTGATCTGATGGCGGACCGGCTGTCCTTTTTTTCCTGGATGGCTGCTGACGATGGGCTGGATTCCCTGAGCAATGCCGGTGGAGATGGCAATAAGAACCAGAGCGATGTTTGCAAGGACCCCATAGGCAGCGACACCGGTATTTCCGCTTAAATCCAGGATCAGGAAATTAAATACGAGAATCACGATCCCGGAAGAAACTTCAGTGATCAGGGAGGAGACACCTAGAGAACAGATCGAGGAAGCTGTGCTGAGGGAAGGTTTTGTCTTCATCAGCCGGAAGTGGCTGTTTCCTCTCAGAAAATGAGTGGAAAGAATCCCCATACTGATGAGCGGTGCGGTAGCTGTGGCAAGGGCGGCACCTACCATGTCAAGATTCAGAGGATAAATGAAAAGGTAATCCAGCAGGATATTGGAGAGGCTTCCGATGATCATTCCTGCCATGGATAAAGCGGGTTCACCGTCATTTCTGACAAAGCATACGAGAAGGTTATTGGCCAGAAATAAGGGGGCAAATGCCAGCAGGATACGGATATAGGGGACGGCAAAAGGGAGTGTCCGGCTGTCTGCTCCCAGGAGAAGGCATAAAGGCTCTGCCCCAAGAAGTCCTGTCAGTGCGAAAAAAATAGCTGCGATGACTGCCAGCAGGACGGACTGTGTAAAGACTGTGCGGTGCGTTTCTCCTTCCGGGTGCGTGGAGGAGAGGGAATAACGTGAACCGCCTCCCATTCCGATCATGAGACCGGTTCCGTTGAGCAGACTGTATGCAGGCAGAACCAGGTTCAGGGCGGCAAGTGCATCGGAGCCAATGCCTCTTGCAATAAAAAAGGTATCAGCAAGAATGTAGCAGGAAAAGCCGATCATTCCGAGAACATTCGCAGAGACATATTTCAGAAAAAGTGAAAAAATATGCCCGGAAGTGTCGGAACTGTGGATAACTTTTGTATCTGACATAAAAAACTCCCTTCTGAGTGCGGTTAGGTGCGGTTAAATGATGAAAAAGGCATTCACTTTTCGTCCCTTCTAATAACCGGTCTGTTACCTGTCTTCAGCCTGTGCATATCACCTGAAAACTGGTCAAAGAGGTATTAGAGCCTGTCGGTCCGAAAATGAATGCCTTACGATCTTACCCGGCGGCAAGATCCACATTTTCATATAAAACTGTAGGTATGATATCATAGATATCAGGGGAAATCAAATCTTTTTTTCAGGATGAATCAGGTGTAAAATAAAAAGACCGAGTGGAAAATGAAGGAGAACGACCGATGAATAAAAAAGAAGTACTGGAGATCCGTAAGCAGTTTTCGCCGAAGAACTGTGCGATCACGAGAATTTGTGGCTGCTATGTGGATCATGAGAAAAATAAAAAGATGGAATCGAAAGAAGCCTTTCTTTCCCTGCCGGAAGAAGAGGCATTTAAATATTTTGATATTTTTAAGAAGACACTTTCGGGTTCGATCGGTAAAAATATGATTAATATGGAATTTCCAATCGATGCGGAAATGCCGGGAGGAACGCAGGAGTTCCTGCTGAAACTCCGTGACAGCAGACTGGAAGATGATATGCTGCTGGAAGAATTTTACGACAAGGTGATCGCTACTTATGAATATGCGGAGAATTATTATATTATTCTGATCCATGCCATGTATGATATTCCGGGAAAGTCTTCTGATGATATGGAAATGTTTGACGCTTCAGATGAAGTATATCAGCATATCCTCATGAGTATCTGTCCGGTGAGTCTGTCCAAGGCGGGACTTAGTTATAATGCAGAGGAGAATTGTATTCAGGATCGTATCCGTGACTGGATCGTGGACAGACCGGATAAGGGATTTTTATTTCCGGCGTTTAATGACAGAAGTACAGATCTTCACAGTGTTCTTTATTATACGAAGAAGTCGGAAGATCTTCAGCCGGAGATGATCGACCAGCTTTTGGGAGCTAAGATGCCGATGTCTGCTGATACTCAGAAAGAGACATTTCAGATGATTATCGAGGATACACTGGGAGAGGATGGAGATTATGAAACGGTCCGTAATATTCATGAGACGCTGAATGAGCTGATTGAAGAGCATAAGGAAGACCCTGATCCGCTTTCTCTGGATAAGACGGATGTGAAAAAAATATTTGAGCAGAGCGGTGTTTCCAATGAAAAGATGGAAAATTTTGATCAGAATTTTGAGGAAAATGCAGGGGAAAAGGCATCGCTTCTTGCATCCAATATCGCAGAGACGAAGAAGTTCAATATTGAGACCCCGGATGTGGTGATCAAAGTCAACCCGGAGCGGATGGATCTGGTAGAGACCAGAATGATCGACGGAAGGCAATGTCTGGTGATTCCGGTGGATGATCATATTGAAGTGAATGGACTCAATGTCAGAACGATGAAAATAAAGACAGAGTGAGAAGCGAAAAGCCGAGAGACTGGTTAGGATATCCGTTCGGGAGTATTTCCTGCATGAGAAGAAATACTCCTGAACGGGATTTTTTCTTTGAAGTATTTGAAATCGTATCTGAACGGGATTTCTATGCGTTCTGAGTTTATAGGATGGTATACTGCATCAGTTCATAATGCAGCGTACATCCTTCAACGATTTCTGCAGGGAGCAATGCCCTGGCAACAAGTTTCAATTCTTCATCCGGCAGATCCGTTCGTCTTAAATGAGCATAATCTCCGTCAATCTGCTCAACAATGTAATCGCATACCAGCATTTTGAAATCTCCTTTCTTTCATTCGCTCGCTAACGCTCATTATATCATGATCGGCATCGATGATGCCTGGAGCTGCTTTGCAGCGATCATGATCGTCATTCGCCACTCGCACTGAAAAAGCAATGCTTTCTCCTGATCGTTAACGCTCATTATATCATACAGAAAAAAGAAATGGCAAATTACTTATTATAAGCAGATTTACGAGGAAGAAGGGCTTCAGGGATTGCTGGAGCAGTTGTGATGTGATAAAAACAGAGTGAGTATATAGTTCTGGTTTATAAGCCGGTGACCTGGAGGAAGAGGTGACTGGTTTTTCTCTTAAAAAATCCTCCTGTTTTTTCGTGAAATCTTACAAAAATCAATTCCCGTCTTTGTGTAAAATTCCAAAATTGAAAACGATACCAAAAATAGCTTTGACAAATCGAAAATCAGGGTGTATTGTGTAATCACAACAAAGAAATACAGTAGCAACAACAAGGAGATGATAAATTGGCAACGATATCAGATGTGGCAAAGCTTTCAGGATTATCAGTCTCTACCGTATCAAGAGTTATCAATAATAAGCCTCATGTATCAGAAGCAAAAAGACAGCGGGTACAGGAGGCGATGGATGCACTGGGATACAGTCCCCTGCAGGCAGCAAGACAGATGAGAGGTTCCGGTTCAGGAAATGTGGCTGTGGTTGTTCCGACGATCACGAATAACTTTTTTGCTCATCTGGTTGATTCAATCGAAAGAACATGCAGCAAATATGCATACAGGACGTTGATCATCCAGACTTACGGAGAACGGGCAGGAGAGGAAGAAGCATTGAATCTGCTTCGTATGCAGCACGCAGACGGTGCAATCCTCTGTGCGATTGAGAACCAGTGGGAACTGATCAGGAAGTTTACCCAGTATGGCAGGCTGGTTGCATGTAATGAGTACAATGAAGACCATGAGATCTCAATGATCTGTGGAAGACAATATGAGGGATTTCAAAAAGCAACCGAGTATCTTTTAGGTAAAGGACATCAGAGAATCGCTTACTGTACAGGAGCAAAAGCGTTGGTTTTACAGCCAAAGGGACTGAATATCGACAGTGACCGCTACAGAGGTTTTATTGAGACATTAAGCAAGGCGGGAAAAAGTGCTGACCCGGATCAGATGTTTACGAGAATACATACGATGGAAGATGGAAAGAGAGTGATGAAAAAGATCTTAAATCTCTCTTTGCAGGAAAGACCGGATGCAGTCATTGCAGGAAGTGATGAAGTAGCAGCCGGAATGGTGATCGAAGGACTTGCAAATGGAATCCGGATCCCGGAAGATATTGCAATTCTGGGAGTGGATGACCAGCCGCTGGCATCCTGCATACAGATTCCTCTGACGACGATCCGTCAACCGATTGCTCAGGAAGGCGAGTATGCGGCAAAAGAAATGATCCGTCAGCTCAGGGACGGAGCGGAAGATACGATCCGCAAAGAACTGGATCTTGAATTAGTGATCCGGCAGTCAGCCTGAGGGCAGCAGTAATTTAGTAAATAACCAGTACGAAATCCAGTGCTGGTTTTTAAAAGAAACAAATTGGTAACGATACCAAAAAAGCAAAAATCAAGGAGGAAAAGAAAATGGTAGTATTAGCAAGAGTTGATCAGAGACTGATTCATGGGTTGATCGTAAACCAGTGGGCACCACATCTTCAGGTAAAAAGATTTATGGTGGTAGATGATGTGCTTTGCAATAACGAAGAGATCAAGGCAAGTATGAGAATGGCAAAGCCGGCAGGAACAGGAGTGTCTGTCATCAGCACAGAGACAGCAATCGCCAATTTTAAAGCCGGTAAATATGACGGACAGAGAGTGTTCGTTCTTGTAAAAGAGCCGGAGACACTGATCCGTCTGATGGAAGGCGGCGTCGAGATCCCGAAAGTAGATCTTGGAATTATTTTCAATGAGAATGGAAGAACACCGGTCACAAAATTTATTGCACTGAATGAGAAAGAAAAAGCAGATCTTGAAATCATCAGAAGCAAGGGTGTTCCGATCGTGATCCAGTATGTTCCGACTGATGCAGAAGAGGCATACTGATTCAGAAAAATATATTGATTCAGAAAAAGAAAAGATCAGTGTCAGATAAGTAAAAAATTGAGAGGTGACAGATATGCATATCATACAGGATATATTAATCATTCTTTTGGCAGGGTACATGACGATCGACCAGAATGGTCCGGTTGTTATGTCCTGGTTCTCCGTAATCGTTGGTACAATTTCAGGTCTGATCATGGGAGACTTAAATACAGGTCTTATGATCGGAGGTACATTCCAGTTGATGTCGCTTGGTGTGGCAGCACTTGGAGGAGCTTCTGCCCCAAATTACGGACTTGCAACAATTATCGGTACATTTATCGCAGTCCGCACAGGAACGGGAATTGATGCGGCTGTAGGTGTTGGACTTCCGGTTGGACTTCTTGCGATCCAGTTAGAAGTTGTAGTGCGTATTGTAAATAACTTTGTAGCACATAAGATGCAGAGTGATAATAATGAAGGAAAATGGAAAAACATGAACCGGATCGCATGGGTCGGACCGCTGCTCTGTTCCCTTCAGACAATCATTCCAACAGTGATCGTTGTATGCTTTGGTGCAAATGTAGTGAATTTTATCCTGGATGTGATCCCACAGTGGGTGACAGACGGGCTGTCCATTGCAGCAGGAATGCTTCCTGTAGTCGGTATCGGAATGTTGATGCGTTATATGCCGGTTAAGAAATTCCTTCCATTTATTCTGATCGGATTTGTACTTTCAGCTTATCTGTCCATGCCGGTACTCGGAATTGCGATTGTCGGATTTGCCGCAGCATTCTGGTATTTTACGACAGAAATGAAAAAAGCCGCAGAGGCAGAGAAAGCAGTAGCTGTTACAACAGTGGATGAGATGGGAGATGATTTTGATGAGTAAGATGGAAAATAATACAGTAAATAAAGCAGGCAGCACAGGTGTTGAGCTGAACCTGAATGATGGAACGCAGCGTTATCAGGTAACAAAAAAAGATCTGAAAAAGACAGCCGACAGATATAACTTTATGGCATGTAACATTTTCAATTACGAATCCCAGATGGGTCCGGCTGTAGCATGGGCAATGGCACCGGTACTTCGTAAGATCTATAAAAAAGATGAAGAATACAAAGAGGCACTGAACAACCATTTTAATTATTTCAATTCCACAACAGTCATGTCCAGTATGATCCTGGGTGCGACACTGGCGATCGAAGAGAAGGACGGCATCGAGGCGAAAGAGACAGTACAGTCGTTAAAGACCAGTCTGATGGGACCGTTTGCCGGAGTTGGTGATACGCTGGTATGGGTTCTCTGGCCGACGATCATGGGATCTATTTCAGGATATATGGCACAGCAGGGAAATCCGCTGGGTGCGATCATCTGGTTTATTGCAAACATCATTTTCTGGTTTGTAAAGAGAAAAATGTTTGAAGTGGGATATACTTCAGGAACAAAGCTGATCACAAACCTTGGAAAAAGCCTTACGACATTTACAGAAGCCGCTTCTATCATGGGACTGAGTGTTGTCGGTGCATTGATCGCTTCTTCTGTAAAAATGACAACAGCATTAAATTTTAAAGTCGGGGAAGTTTCACTGGCACTTCAGACTGATGTACTTGACAGGATCATGCCATCCCTGCTTCCGGTACTTCTGACAGCACTTGTCTACAAGCTGCTCGGAAATAAGAAGTGGACAGCAACGAAACTGATCCTTCTGATTATTGTTATTGCACTGGTATGCTCTTTCTTTGGAATCCTCACAGTATAGCGGAAAGGAAATAATATCTATGAAAAGAATTTTAGTTACAGCATCTCATCATAAGATGGCAGATGGATTAAAGGACACTCTGAATTTTGTTTCAGGCGGAGTGCAGGAGACGATTGCACTCTCTGCCTATCTGGATAACCAGCCGGTGGAAGAGGCAGTCGATGAACTGATGAAAGGATTTGCAGAGGAAGATGAAGTGATCGTTCTGACAGACCTGACTTCAGGAAGTGTGAACCAGCAGTTTTTCCGTTATCGCAACAGACCGCATACGCACATTGTGAGTGGTATGAACCTTCCACTTGCATTTCAGGTAGCCATGGAGCCGCAGGGAGAATATATCACGGTGGAACGGATGCGTGAGATGGTGGAAGAAGCAAAGAATGAAATAAAATATGTCAATGATATAGCAGACGATGGAGATGACGAGGATGAGTAATAAAACGGCATGGTGGAAAAAGAGTGTAGTATATCAGGTATATCCGAAAAGCTTTTGTGATTCAAATGGAGACGGGATCGGGGATCTGAATGGAATCCGCAAAAAAATTCCTTATCTTGCAAAGCTGGGTGTGGATGTTCTCTGGTTGAATCCGATCTACGCGTCTCCGCAGGTGGATAACGGGTATGATATTTCCAATTACAGAGAGATCGAGCCGACATTTGGTACCATGGAAGATTTTGAAAATCTGCTTGCAGAAGCACATGAGGCAGGTCTGAAGATCATTCTTGACCTGGTTGTAAATCATACCTCTGACCAGCATCCATGGTTTCAGGAATCAAGAAAAAGTAAGGACAATCCTTACAGCGACTACTATATATGGAAAGACGAAGTAATCAATAACTGGGGATCCAGTTTCGGCGGATCTACCTGGGAGTATGCAGAGGAGCGTGCCCAGTATTATCTGCACTGCTTTGCAAAAGAGCAGCCGGATCTGAACTGGGAAAATCCGAAAGTGCGGCAGGAAGTATATGATATCCTGCGGTTCTGGCTGGATAAAGGAATCGATGGATTCCGGATGGATGTAATTTCGCTTCTTTCGAAAGATCAGAATTTTCCGGACGGGCCGGTGATTCAGAATAAAGCTTACGGAAGTTATTATGCCGGATGTGCAAATGGACCGAGAGTACATGAATTTCTCCAGGAGATGAACCGGGAAGTATTGAGTAAATACGATATTATGACCGTAGGAGAGACACCGCATACCAATGCAGATGAGGCGGCTCTTTATACAGATGAATCAAGAAAAGAACTGAACATGGTCTTTCATTTTGACCATATGCATCTGGATTATGATGAGAATGGAAAATATGCAACAAACCGTGTGCCTCTTGTGGCACTGAAAAAAGTCATGACGCAGTGGCAGGATAAGATGCATGAGTGCAATGGCTGGAACAGTCTGTACTGGTGCAATCACGATCAGGCGAGAGCTGTGACACGCTTTGGAAACGATTCAGAAGAATACAGAGAAATCTCGGCAAAAATGCTTGGAACATGTCTTCATATGATGCAGGGAACTCCTTACATTTATGAAGGGGAAGAGCTTGGAATGACCAATGCAGATTTTACGAAGCTCGAGGAGTACAAAGACGTAGAAGCACTGGATATCTTTAAAGATTTTACAGAAAGAAAAGGATTTTCAAAAGAAGATACCCTCCATTTACTTCATTTGAAGTCCAGAGACAACGCCAGAACTCCGATGCAGTGGGATGCTTCCGAAAATGCCGGATTCTCTGAAGCACAGCCATGGATTCGTGTCAATGCTAATTATAAAAAGATCAATGCAGAAAATGCTCTGGCAGACAGTGACTCTGTTTTCTATTACTATCAGAAGCTGATTGCCCTGCGTCATGAACTTCCGATTATTACGGATGGAGTTTATGAACTGCTGGATGCAGAGAATGAAAAGATTTATGCTTACCTGAGAAAAGGAGAGAAAGAAAGTCTGATTGTTCTTTGCAATTTCACGGATGAGACAGTGGAATACGAGGTGGATGAGTCTGTAAAAGCAGAGAGAAGTAAGCTTGTAATTTCCAATTATAAAGATGCTCCTGAAAAGTTTGCATCAAAGATCACAATGAAGCCTTATGGGGCTTATGTATACTATACAAAATGAGGTAAGAAAAATGGTGTAATCCCGATTATGGGGTTACATCTTTTTTTGCAAGGATTTTTTGCAGTTATACCTGATTTGCAAATAAATCCGTTTCGAGGCTGAGTAAGTTGCTGATTTCCAAAGCTATGTCGTTTAAATTGCAATCAAGTTCTCCCAAAAACCATTGATTAAGTGGTGATCTTTTTATAGATTGCTTCAGCCAGAAGCCGATGCCCCAGAGCATCCAGATGCTGACGGTCGGTTTCACTGGCATTGGCAACAGAGGCAGCATCGAGAAAATCAGCGTGATACCGGACAGCAATTTTTTTATATTCAGTGGCAAGGTTCTGAGAGACAAGCTCAGAACCTTTATTAAATTCCGGGTCAAATCCAGGATCGCCGACACCCGGAGCAAGGAGGATCGGTGAGATCACGAAAAGACGAAAAGGGTGGGAAGAACTTTTCTGAGCTTTGGTGATGACCTGTTCCAGTCCCTTGGCAATCGTGCCGGCAGAGGCATTGTAACGGGTCTTGCAGTCATTGGTTCCGAGCATCAGGATGAGCAGATCCACAGGGGCATGGCTTTCCAGGAGAATACCGATCGTATCCAGTCCACGGCAGCCTTCCCGCAATTCATCGGAAAAGACGGTAGTTCTTCCACAGAGACCTTCTTCAATAATACGGTCATTGGTTCCAAGCTTTTTCTGAAGCAGACCGGTCCAACGGGTATCTGCATCAAAGCGTCCTGATCCGTCAGGGCGATATCCATAAGTATTTGAATCTCCAAAACATAAAATATTCATAACGTCAACTCCTTTATAAACATACTAATCATATATGAATAGTATATTAAAACGAAGAAAGAGAAATGTCAAGTGTCATATATGAGAACTTTCAGAGATCCAGTTGCTTCAGTGCCAGTGCAATTCCATCCTGATCATTGTCTGCTGTGATAAAAAAGGACTCTTGGGTCTGAGGGATCTTTTACAATCCAGTCAGATCGGGTATAAGCCGCGTCCTTTGCTGTGAAGCCTTTTTCATAAAGAACAGAACGGTTTTCGTCCAGGATCAGTCCTCCTGAGAAGGCTATGATGGAACAGGTAAGTCCATAGTTACTTATGATCGGTTCAATGGCAGCAGGACAACGTGCAGAGGCGAGGACAAAAGAAGTTCCGTTGTTGCAGGTATGGGGTATTTGCAAAAGCCGTCTGTAGTGGTAAAATAAAGATTAAGGCTGAAAATAAAGATGGAGTGTAGAGAATGATAAAAAAGATCAGAGCGGGGGTGCTGCTCCTCTTCTTTCTGCTGCTTTCTTTCGAGGCCTGTAAAGCAGGTGATGCGGAAAAAGAAGCAGGCACAAAAGGCTGGAAAGAAGCTGCGGATGCCGCAGAGAATGAAGAGCAGGTGAAAAAGTCCTCATCCGATACGACCTGTTATACTTTTGAGGATGTGGAAGGAAATTCTTATCAGGCAGAGCTGCTTGACGAAGTGGCAAAGAACCCGTATAATTTTAAGAATCTTGTGACGGACCCGGAAAGCGGATATAAGACTTATTCAGATACGAAGAAGCATATTTCTTCAAAGCTGGGTGTGGACGTTTCTGAATTTCAGGGCGAGGATATAGACTGGCAGCAGGTAAAGGAAAGAGGGATTGATTTTGTGATCGTACGGCTGGGATATCGTGCCTACGGAGAGAGTGGTGTTCTGGTACTGGATGATATGTTTGACCAAAATGTGCAGGGTGCATTGTCAGCCGGCCTGGAAGTAGGAGTTTATTTCTTTTCACAGGCAACAACTTTGTCCGAGACAGTGGAAGAGGCAGATTTTGTACTGGAGCATATCAGGCAGTATGACATCACAGCACCGGTTGTATTTGATACAGAAGAGATCAAAGGGGATGAGGCAAGAACCGATTCCAATACACGGGAAGATTTCACAAATTACTGTAAGGTATTTTGCGACAGTATCAAAGCAGAGGGGTATGATGCAATGATCTATGCCAATATGAAATGGATGGCATTTACGCTGAAGCTGGAAGAACTTGAAGGATATGATTTCTGGTATGCGGATTATCACGAAGAGCCACAGTGTCCGTATGCATTTAAAATGTGGCAGTACAGTGAGACGGGAGAAGTACCCGGGATCACAGGACATGTTGATTTAGATTTATGGTTTCAGGAGGAAAATTAAATGAAATGGAATAAATTCCGGTTGAAGACAACGACAGAAGCAGAAGATATCGTCAGCAGTATGCTGGCAGATCTTGGGATCGAAGGTGTGGAGATTGAAGATAAGATCCCGCTGACAGAATCAGATAAGGAGCAGATGTTCGTTGATATCCTTCCGGAGATCGAGCCGGATGACGGAGTGGCATATCTGAGTTTTTATCTGGAAGAAGAGGCAGACACAGAAGCTGTGCTGGCGAATGTAAAAAAGGAATTAGAAGAGATGTCTGCTTATGTGAACGTCGGTGAATGCACGATTGAAGAATCCGAGACGGAGGATGTGGACTGGGTCAATAACTGGAAGAAGTATTTTCATCAGTTCTATGTGGATGATATCCTCATCATCCCGTCCTGGGAGGATGTAAAGCCGTCCGATGAGGATAAAATGGTCATCCATATTGATCCGGGTACGGCATTTGGAACAGGAATGCATGAGACAACCCAGCTTTGTATCCGGCAGATCAGAAAGTACGTGACGGAGAAGACGAAGATTCTTGATGTAGGATGCGGAAGTGGTATTCTTGGAATGCTGGCACTGAAATTCGGGGCAGAACATTCCGTGGGAACAGATCTTGATCCATGTGCGATCGATGCAACCTATGAAAATATGGAGAATAACGGGATCTCCAGAGACAAGTATGAAGTCATGATCGGAAATATCATTGATGATAAAGCAGTGCAGGACAAGGTCGGTTATGAATGTTATGATATCGTGGCTGCCAATATCCTGGCACCGGTACTGGTAGAGCTGACCCCGGTGATCGTAAACCAGCTTAAACCGGGCGGAATTTATATTACAAGCGGAATTATTGATGATAAGGAAGAAACTGTAAAAGAGGCAGTGGCAAAGGCGGGACTGGAACTCATTGATGTGACCTATCAGGGCGAGTGGGTGTGTGTAACTGCAAGAAAAAGGAATTAAAAGAAATTAGTAAAAGGAGAATGGAATGCAGCATTTTTTTGCGGATCGGTCCTGGGTTCAGGGAGATAAGATCCGGTTGGAAGGATCCGATGTCAATCATATGAAGAATGTCCTCCGTATGAAAGAAGGCGAAGAGGTACAGGTCAGTGACGGGACTGGAAATGCTTACCTGTGTCAGATAGAGGGGTATGAAGGTAATCAGGCTGTGCTGAAGATCCGGGAGAAGACGGAGAAAGATACAGAACTTCCGTCAAAGATCTGGTTGTTCCAGGGACTTCCCAAAGGGGATAAGATGGAACTGATCGTTCAAAAGGCGGTAGAACTGGGAGTGTACGGCATTGTTCCATTTGCGGCAAAGCGTTCAGTTGTCCGGCTGGATGAGAAAAAGGCCGGGAAAAAGCAGATTCGCTGGCAGGCGATCGCAAAGGGAGCTGCGGAGCAGTCAGGCAGAGGTCTGATTCCTGAAGTGGAGACCGTGAAGACCTATGCCGAGGCACTGGAGTTCGCAAAAGAGCTGGATGTGATCCTTGTTCCATATGAACTGGAAGAAGGCATGAAGGCAACGATGAGCATAATCGAAGCGATCAGACCGGGACAGTCTGTCGGAATCTTCATTGGCCCGGAGGGCGGCTTTGAAGAGCAGGAGATCGGGCAGGCACGAAATGCAGGAGCCGTTCCGGTCACACTTGGAAGAAGGATACTGAGAACAGAAACTGCAGGAATTACGACACTTTCAATTTTGATGTATCATCTGGAGTGTGCAGAGGTTCAGTAGCATTCTCAGAGAAAAGAACATATTTTATATAGAAAGAGAAGAAAAGGAAAGGGAAAATGGAAGCTTATTTAGATAATTCTGCCACGACAATGGCATATCCTGAGGTGGGAGAGCTTGTATATAAAGTGATGTGCCGGGACTACGGCAATCCGTCATCCATGCACCGCAAGGGTGTGGATGCAGAGCATTATGTCAAAGGAGCAAAAGAATCTTTGGCAAAGCTTATGAAAGTAAATGTAAAAGAGATCTTTTTTACTTCAGGTGGAACGGAGAGCGATAATCTTGCACTGATCGGATGTGCAAGAGCAAATAGACGGGCAGGGAATCATCTGATCACTACGTCCATCGAGCATCCCGCCATTTTAAATACGATGCGGTATCTGGAAGAAGAGGAAGGCTTTCGTGTGACCTATCTGCCGGTAGACTGCTGCGGACGGGTCAAGCTGGATGCATTAAAAGAAGCGTTATGCCCGGAGACGATCCTGGTATCGATCATGTATGTGAATAATGAAGTGGGAACAGTTCAGCCGGTGGAAGAGGCAGCGTCGATCGTGAAAGATTATAATCCGTCGATCTTATTCCACTCAGATGCGGTACAGGGGTTTGGAAAATACCGGATCTATCCGAAACGTCAGAAAATTGACCTGCTCAGTGTCAGCGGACATAAGATCCATGGACCGAAGGGAACGGGATTTTTATATATTGGTGAGAAAGTGAAGATCAGGCCGATTCTGTTCGGTGGTGGCCAGCAGAGGGATATCCGTTCCGGTACAGAGAATGTACCTGGAATTGCAGGGCTTGGTCTTGCGGCTGAGCTTGCATACAAAGATTTTGATATCAAGACTGCCCTGATGAGAGAACTGAAAGAATACTTTATCAGTGAGATCGGTAAGATGGAAAATACTGTGATCCATGGAGTGGCGGATGAGGGAAGTGCTCCGCATATCATCAGCCTGGGTGTAGCCGGGGTACGGAGCGAGGTTCTGCTGCATACACTGGAGGACAAGGGAATCTATGTATCGTCCGGATCAGCATGTGCTTCAAACCATCCGGCAGTCAGCGGAGTATTAAAAGGAATTGGGGCAGCGAGGGAATACCTGGATGCAACCATCCGAATCAGTATGTCGGAGTTTACAACAAAGGAAGAGATTGATTATCTTTTGGAGACACTTTATAAGTGTGTTCCGATGCTGAGAAGATATACAAGACACTAAGTGTATAAGAAGAGAAGGAGAAGGCAGATGAAATTTCATTCATTTTTGATCAAATACGGAGAGATTGGAATCAAGGGAAAGAACCGTTATATTTTTGAAGATGCACTGGTGCGTCAGATCCGTTATGCCCTGCAGGGAGCAGACGGAGAATTTCTGGTTCATAAGTGCCATGGAAGAGTTTATGTGGACTGTGAGGGAGAATACGATTTTGAGGAAACGGTAGAAAGCCTGAAAAAGGTCTTTGGCATCGTGGGAATCTGTCCGGTTGTACGCGTTCCGGTGGCTGAACTGGAGCAGTTAAAGAAAGATGTTGTATCCTATGTGGATCAGGTCTATGAGGATAAGAACCTTACTTTCAAAGTGGAGGCAAGAAGAGCAAATAAGCGTTATCCGGTCAATTCTATGGAAATCAACTGTGCAGTGGGAGAAGCGGTACTGGAGGCATTCCCGGAGACAAAGGTAGATGTGCATGATCCGGATGTGAGACTGAATGTGGAAATCAGGGAAGAAGTTTATATCTATTCAAAGATCATTCCGGGACCAGGAGGGATGCCGATCGGTACAAATGGAAGTGCCATGCTGCTTCTGTCAGGAGGAATCGACAGTCCGGTTGCCGGCTATATGATTGCCAAGAGAGGCGTTGAGATCGAGGCAACTTATTTCCATGCACCACCGTATACGAGTGAGAGAGCGAAAGAAAAGGTAGTTGACCTTGCACGCCTGGTATCTGCCTATGCAGGACCGATCAAGTTGCATGTTGTCAATTTTACGGATATCCAGCTTGCTATTTATGAAAAATGCCCGCATGATGAGCTGACGATCATTATGCGTCGTTATATGATGAAAATTGCCGAGCATTTTGCAAAGAAAGACGGATGTCTTGGGCTGATCACCGGAGAAAGTATCGGTCAGGTGGCAAGTCAGACGATGCAGAGTCTGAATGCGACCAATGCGGTTTGTACGCTTCCGGTTTACCGTCCGCTGATCGGATTTGACAAAAAGGAGATCGTGGAGATTTCGGAGAAGATCAACACATATGAGACATCAATCCAGCCATTTGAGGATTGCTGTACGATCTTTGTGGCAAAGCATCCGGTGACGAAACCGAACCTTGAAAGAATTGAGAAGTCTGAACTGAATCTGACCGATGTGATCGATGATCTGATGAAGACGGCGATTGAGACAGCAGAAGTGATCCGGATCCGTCAGAATGAAGCATAAACCGTGAGAAACACGCTTTACAGGTTTCGCTGATTATCGCGGCAGTTGCCAGGCATGGAGTCTGGCATGTTGCCCGCATAATAAAAAGAGGAAAGTCCTCTCAGGGCTTTCCTCTTAAATCGGCAAATATTTGGTTTATCCTGAATGCTTATTTAATGATATAAGCATCAAGTGCTGTAAGAATTTCATCAACGTTTCCGTCAGCGTGGATGTTCAGATCAATCGGCTTGGAAAGATCAAGACTGAAAATTCCCATGATTGATTTGGCATCTATAACATATCTTCCGGATACTAAATCGAAATCATTGTCATACTTGGTAATAGTATTAACGAATGACTTAACCTTGTCGATTGAATTTAATGAAATCTGTACTGTCTTCATTTCAAATCCCTCCTTGAATCTGCAATATTTGAGGTCTGTTACGACCTATGTATATTCTAAGGGATGATAAAGTAAAAGTCAAGGAACATTAGAGGAAAAAAGAGGTAATAACTATGTCAAAAAAAGCTGCATTGCACAACCTTGGATGCAAGGTAAATGCATATGAAACTGAGGCTATGCAGGAAATGCTGGAAAAGGCCGGATATGAGATTGTCCCGTTTAAAGAGGGGGCAGATGTCTATGTGATCAACACCTGTACCGTGACGAATATTGCAGACCGAAAGTCCCGTCAGATGCTGCACCGGGCAAGGAAAATGAATCCGGATGCAGTGGTTGTTGCAGCGGGATGTTATGTGCAGGCACAGGAGGGAAAAGTGGATTCCTGTATTGATATCGTGCTTGGAAATAATAAAAAGAAAGATCTGATCAGGATACTGGATGAATATAGGAAGTCCCGTGCAGAGAGCGGGCGGGAAAAGGAGATACTGCCGGATGTGGAACTGGAAGATATCGGGCATACAAAGGAGTATGAATCCCTCAATCTGACCAGACCGGGAGATCATACGAGAGCATACATCAAAGTACAGGATGGATGCAACCAGTTTTGCACGTACTGTATTATTCCCTATGCAAGAGGAAGAGTCCGCAGCCGTTCCATGGAAGATGTAACGGAAGAGGTCCGGACATTGGCAGAAAATGGATACAAAGAGGTTGTCCTTACGGGAATCCATTTAAGTTCCTATGGAATTGATTTTGATAAAGAAAGACATCTGCTGGATCTGATCCGGGCGGTTCATCAGATCGAGGGGATCGAGAGAATCCGGCTTGGTTCACTGGAACCGGGAATTATCACAGAAGAATTTGCAGAAGCAATTTCAAAGTTACCAAAGATGTGTCCACATTTCCATCTCTCACTGCAGAGTGGCTGCAATGCGACATTGAAGCGTATGAACCGGAGATATACAAGCGAAGAATATGCAGAACGTTGTGGTATCCTGAGAAAGTATTTTGAAAATCCGGCATTGACAACCGATGTGATCGTCGGTTTTCCGGGAGAGACGGAGGAAGAATTTGAAGCTTCCAGGAACTTTGTGGATTCGATTGATTTTTATGAAACCCATATTTTCAAGTATTCGAGAAGAGAAGGGACAAAGGCAGCAGTTATGCCGGATCAGGTAAGTGAGGGAAAAAAATCTGCGCGGAGTGCTGAAATGATCGAAATGGGTGAGCAGAAGCGGAGAGCTTATGAGGAAAGCTTTATTGGAAAAGAAGTTGAAGTTCTGGTGGAAGAGGAAATCGAAAGGAACGGAGAAATCTTTTGGACAGGACATACAAAAGAATATATAAAAATTGCACTACAAAGCAGGGAAAACCTGAGAAATTGTATCGTAAAAGTTCAAATTGAAGATGCTTTACAAATTATTCATTGAATTTCAGGGTGAATTATATTAAACTTGAGATAAGGCATCGGTTTCAGTCAGGAGACCAGTGTGATTGCAGACTTCCGGGTCAGGCAGCATCCGGGGTGTGACAGACAGATAAAAGCAAGACAGGAGGAAGAAAAATGGGCGATTTAAGTAATACGCAGTTCTTTCAGGTAGAGCCGGGACCGCAGATTTCTGCGAAGGATATTCTTGATATCGTATATAAGGCTCTGAAGGAAAAGGGATATAATCCGGTGAATCAGATCGTAGGGTATATTATGTCTGGAGATCCGACTTATATCACCAGTTATAACGGTGCGAGAAGCCTTGTGATGAAGGTAGAGCGTGATGAACTGGTAGAAGAATTACTGAAAGCGTATATCGAACATAATTCTTGGGAATAATCAGAATATGAGGATCATGGGACTGGATTACGGCACAAAGACTGTGGGCGTTGCGATCAGTGACGCACTGAAGATCACCGCACAGGGGATCGAGACGATACAGCGGAAAGAAGAGAATAAGCTGCGAAAGACTTGTGCCAGAATTGAACAATTAATTAAAGAGTACGAGGTAGAAAAGATCGTACTCGGATTTCCTAAGCATATGAATAATGATGTCGGTGAACGTGCTGAGAAATCTTTGGAATTTAAGGCGATGCTGGAGAGAAGGACGGGTCTGGAAGTAGTTATGTGGGACGAGCGTCTGACGACAGTGGCAGCAGAGCGTACGTTAATAGAGAGCAGTGTAAGAAGGGAAAACCGCAAGCAGTACGTTGATAAGATTGCGGCGGTTTTTATATTGCAGGGATATTTGGATTTATTAAGCATGAGGAACGGAGCAGATGGAGAAGATTAAATTTGCGTTTGGAGACGGAAATGGTGAGGACGAGTTTTTCGTCCTTGAGCAGACAAAGATCAACGGAGCTACATATATTCTTGTGACAGATTCGGAAGAGGATGATGCAGAATGCCTGATCTTAAAGGAGACGGGCGTGGAAGAGCAGACGGATAAGATGTATGAGATCGTTGAGGATGATACAGAGCTTCTGGCAGTATCTAAAGTATTTGAAGAACTGCTGGAAGATGTAAGTATAGAGATGTAACAGTTTTTTGAAGACCGATGGAGGGGAAACGGATACAGATGGGACAGGATAAGACGCAGGAATTACTGAAAGAGAAATTAAGAGGAAAGGGCCTGAAAGTGACTCATCAGAGGCTGCAGGTCTTATCTGTTCTTGAAGAGAATGGCGGACGTCATATGACGGCTGAGGATATTTATGAGCTAGTGTCTGTGGACAACCCGGAGATCGGCCTTGCAACGGTATACAGAACCCTGCAGCTTTTACTGGATATGCAGTTGGTGGACCGGATTGATTTCGGGGATGGATGCGTGCGGTATGAGATCGGACATCTGTTGAACGGAGATACCCGGCATAACCATCATCATCTGATCTGTAAAAGATGCAATAAGGTAGTTCCGTTTGATGATGATCTTCTGGATGATCTGGAAGAGCATATCGAAAAAGCGACCGGATTTCATGTACTGGATCATGAACTGAAGTTTTATGGTCTGTGCAGCAAATGTCAGAAAAAGGAAAATGAAGAGAAATAAAATGTAAAAAGCAATAAAGAAAAAGGTTTATGGAGGTGTTTTATTTTTGAAAAAAAAGAATAATGGAAAATTGCGTATCATACCGCTTGGCGGTCTGGAGCAGATCGGTATGAACATTACTGCGTTCGAGTACGAGGACAGTATTGTTGTCGTGGACTGCGGACTTGCATTCCCGGAAGATGATATGCTTGGAATCGACCTGGTCATCCCGGATGTCACGTATCTGAAAGATAATATTTCCAAAGTGAAAGGATTCGTGATCACCCACGGACACGAGGATCATATCGGAGCATTGCCTTATGTGCTTAAGGAGATCAATATCCCGATCTATACCACGAAGCTTACAATGGGAATTATCGAGAACAAATTAAAAGAGCATAATCTGCTCCGCAGTACAAGAAGAAAAGTAGTCCGTCATGGACAGTCTATCAATCTCGGAAAGTTCAGAATCGAATTTATCAAGACGAACCACAGTATTCAGGATGCATCCGCACTGGCAATCTATTCCCCGGCAGGAGTGGTTGTCCATACAGGAGACTTTAAAGTGGATTATACACCGGTTTTCGGAGATGCGATCGACCTGCAGCGGTTTGCTGAGATCGGAAAGAAAGGGGTACTTGCCCTGATGTCAGACAGTACGAATGCAGAACGCAAGGGATTTACCCAGTCTGAGCGTACTGTTGGTATCACCTTTGACCATATTTTTGCGGAGCATCAGAATACCCGTCTGATCATTGCTACTTTTGCGTCCAATGTAGACCGTGTACAGCAGATCATCAACTCTGCCTATAAATACGGAAGAAAAGTTGTTGTTGAAGGACGGAGCATGGTGAATATCATTTCAACGGCTTCGGAGCTGGGATATCTGAATGTCCCTGAGAATACGCTGATCGAGATCGACCAGATGAAGAATTATCCACCGGAGAAGATGGTGCTGATCACAACAGGAAGTCAGGGAGAATCCATGGCTGCTCTGTCACGTATGGCGGCAGACGTGCATCGGAAAGTGACGATCCAGCCGAATGATACGATTATTTTCAGCTCCAATCCGATTCCGGGAAATGAAAAGTCTGTATCAAGAGTCATCAATGAGCTTTCAGCAAAGGGAGCAGAGGTTATCTTCCAGGATGCTCATGTATCAGGGCATGCATGTCAGGAAGAACTGAAGCTGATTTATTCACTGGTGAAGCCTAAATATGCGATTCCGGTTCATGGTGAATACCGCCATCTGAAAGCAAATGCAGGTGTGGCAACCTCTTTGGGAATCCCGAAAGAGAATGTCTTTATCATTCAGTCCGGTGATGTACTGGAGTTATGTGATGAGTCGGCAAAAGTAGTGGACAAGGTGCATACAGGTGCTATTCTTGTAGATGGATTAGGTGTCGGAGATGTTGGAAATATCGTATTGAGAGACAGACAGCATCTTGCGGAAGATGGAATTATTATCGTTGTCCTGACACTGGAACGAAGAACGAACCGTCTGCTTGCAGGACCGGATATTGTTTCCAGAGGATTTGTATATGTCCGTGAGTCAGAACAGTTGATGGAAGATGCAAGAAAGGCAGTGGCCGATGCACTGGATAAGTGCCTGCGAGGAAAGCATACGGACTGGAATAAGATCAAGCTGGTGATCCGGGATGCAATGAATGATTATATCTGGAAAAAGACGAAGAGAAGACCTATGGTGATTCCGATTATCATGGATGTGGATGTGTAGATATGATAGTAGATGAACGTATCATTACATTCATCAATTCTATGGATACAGAGAACAGTGAAATACTGGAGCAGATTGAAAAGGAGGCACGTGCAGATTCCGTTCCGATCATCCGGCGGGAGATGCAGAGCTTCCTCAGGACGCTCCTTATGCTGAAAAAACCTGTGCATATCCTTGAAGTGGGAACTGCCGTAGGTTTCTCTGCGTTATTGATGAGTGAATATGCACCGGAAGAGTGCAGGATTACAACAATAGAAAATTATGAAAAAAGGATTCCCATTGCCCGTGAAAATTTCAGGAGAGCAGGAAAAGCTGACCGGATCACTCTGATCGAGGGAGATGCGGCTGAAGTGCTTACAGAGTTGACCGGGGAGTATGATTTTATTTTTATGGATGCAGCGAAAGGCCAGTATATCCACTATTTTCCGGAAGTGATGCGGCTCCTGGCAAAGGGAGGCTGTCTTGTATCAGATAACGTCATGCAGGATGGAGATATTATAGAATCAAGATTTGCCGTGGAACGGAGGAACAGGACGATCCATGCAAGGATGCGAGAGTATCTTTATGAATTGAAGCATAATGAAGAGCTGGTTACTTCGATCATCCCGCTGGGAGACGGTGTAACGGTAAGTATAAAGAAATAGCAGGAAGGAACAAAAACGATGAGCAGACATCCAGAATTATTGATTCCGGCGAGCAGCCTGGAAGTGCTGAAGACAGCGGTTATCTTTGGAGCAGATGCAGTTTATATCGGGGGAGAAGCATTTGGATTGCGTGCGAAAGCAAAAAATTTCTCGTTGGAGGACATGAAAGAAGGAATCGCATTTGCACATGCACACGATGTGAAAGTTTATGTGACTGCCAATATTCTTGCACATAATGGAGATCTCGATGGAGTCCGCACATATTTTGAAGAATTAAAGGAAATCGGACCGGATGCATTGATCATTGCAGATCCGGGAGTTTTTGATATTGCGAAAGAGGTTTGTCCGGAAATTGAACGTCATATCAGTACGCAGGCAAATAATACCAACTATGGTACTTATAATTTCTGGTATCGGCAGGGGGCGAGCCGTGTGGTATCGGCAAGAGAATTGTCGCTGCAGGAACTGAAGGAATTAAGAGCAAAAATTCCGGCAGACCTGGAGATTGAGACCTTTGTCCATGGGGCGATGTGTATTTCTTATTCGGGAAGATGTCTTCTGAGTAACTATTTTACCGGAAGAGATGCAAACCAGGGAGCATGTACCCATCCATGCCGTTGGAAATATGCGGTAGTGGAGGAGACAAGACCGGGAGAATATATGCCGGTTTATGAAAATGAGCGTGGAACTTATATTTTCAATTCAAAAGATCTGTGCATGATCGAACATATACCGGAGTTGATTGATGCGGGAATCGACAGCCTGAAGATCGAGGGACGTATGAAGACGGCTCTGTATGTTGCAACGGTTGCAAGAACTTACCGCAAGGCACTGGATGATTATCAGAAAGACCCGGAATTATACAGAAAAAATATGCCGTGGTATCTGGATCAGATATCAAACTGTACTTATCGTCAGTTTACGACCGGCTTCTTTTTTGGCAAGCCGGATTCGGAATCTCAGATCTATGACAGTAATACGTACATTAAAGAATACACTTATCTGGGGATTGTAGGAGAAGTGAAAGATGGTCTGATCCAGATTGAGCAGAGAAATAAGTTTTCAGTTGGCGAGACCATCGAGATCATGAAGCCGGACGGACGGAATGTTGAAGCGAAGGTAGTGCGGATCGTCAACCAGGACGGGGAAGAACAGGAAAATGCACCACATCCGAAGCAGATCCTTTTTGTGGAACTCAGTGAGCAGGCGGATGTATATGATCTGTTGAGAAGGCAGGAAAAGGTCTGAAAAGTTAGAAACTGATTATGTAGCTGCAGGGAACCGCCGGAGGCAGTTCCTGCGGGTCAGCAGAACCAGACCCTGAGTTTTTCTACAGCACTTTTTTCAATACGGGATACATAAGAACGGGAAATGCCAAGCAGAGAGGCTATTTCCCGTTGCGTGTATTCTTCACCATTATATAAACCATATCTCATTTTTAATACAAGACGTTCACGGGGAGAGAGTTCACTCTCCACTTTTTCATATAATTTTTGAATATTTTCTTTCAGATACAGTTTTTCGGGAACATCAGTATCAGTAGTTTCAATGATATCGTAAAGACGTATTTCATTGCCGTCCCGGTCCGTGCCAATGGGTTCATAAAGAGAAATTTCTTTTCCCCCTTTTTTCCTGGCACGCAGGTACATCAGGATCTCATTTTCAACACAGCGGGATGCATAGGCAGCAAGCCGGTTTCCTTTTTCAGGATCAAAGGAAATGACCGCTTTGATGAGTCCGATCGTACCGATGGAGATCAGATCTTCCATTTCTTCACCAAGATTCTGGTATTTTCTTACGATATGTGCTACAAGCCTCAGATTACGCTCAATGAGAATGTGCTTTGCTTCCAGATCACCCTCGGTGTACTTTTGAAAGTAATACTTTTCTTCGTCAGGCGTGAGGGGATTGGGAAATGTCTTCAAGGATACACCTCTTAGCACATTTGATATCATTGTATGAAAAAGGATATTATATCGTGCTTTTCCATCTGAAAAATGCCTGGGATTCAGTAAAAAATTTCTAAAATCCGGAAAAGAAAAATAAACTCCATTGACTTTTGAAAGAGAGTCCTCTATTCTGTCAGTACATTTCCAGAGCATTCCGCTCTGGCGATCAGATCAGGCTGGTTCAGCCAGGTTTCATTGAAAGTGATTTCGTAAAAAGAACGGTTTTATTATTCGGAAAGAGGTGCATATTGAGTTTCAGTACAGTAGTATCTGCTGCAACCGAAGGACTTGCAGTAGAATTTGTCCATGTGGAGGCAGATGTCAGCAATGGTCTGCCGGTATTTCACATGGTAGGATATCTTGCCTCGGAAGTAAAAGAGGCAGGAGAACGTGTCAGAACAGCAATTAAAAATTCAGGATTTGATTTTCCGGCAAAAAGGACGGTGATCAATCTGTCCCCGGCAACGATGCGGAAGAGAGGAGCATCGTTTGATCTTCCGATTGCAGTGGCAGTACTGACTGCTCTCGGAGAACTGTCAGGGTCCAGGATTCAGAACACTCTGATCATTGGAGAAATGGGACTGGACGGGAGTGTCAGAAAAGTTCCCGGAATCCTGCCGATCGTGGCAGAGGCGAAAGAAAGAGAAGTCAGAAGGTGTATTGTGCCGGAAGAAAATAAGGCGGAGGCGGCTTTAGTCAGTGGAATGCAGGTAATCGGGGTGAAGGACTTGAAAGAAACCATTGAGTTTCTGAAAAGCGGGAGCAAGCCGCAGAAAAAGAAAGTGCAGCAGACCGGGAGTGTGCAGGAAAGAGAGACAGAGGAGAGTTTTCCAGATTTTGGAGATCTCTGTGGACAGAAAAATGTCAGAAGGGCAGCAGAAATTGCAGTGGCAGGAGGTCATAATCTGCTGCTGATCGGTCCTCCGGGCAGTGGAAAGACAATGACAGCCGGCTGTATCGCAGGGATCCTTCCACCTATGAGTACGGAAGAAAGTATGGAGGTAACGAAAATCTACAGTGTTATGGGGATGGTAAATGAAAAACAGCCGCTGATCCGGAAGAGACCGTTCAGAAACGTGCATCATACAGCAACAAGGGCGGCACTGATCGGAGGAGGGATGATTCCAAGACCCGGGGAGATCAGTCTGGCACATCAGGGTGTCCTCTTTTTAGATGAACTCCCTGAATTTAAAAAAGGTGTCCTTGAGGTGCTGAGACAGCCGTTGGAGCAGCATTGCATTCGTATTACAAGAAATTATGGCACATATACCTTTCCGGCAGATTTTATGCTGGTGGCGGCAATGAATCCCTGTCCGTGCGGGTGCTATCCGAATCTGGAACGATGTACCTGTACGCCTGCACAGATCCAGGCTTATCTCGGAAAGATCAGCCAGCCCTTTTTAGACCGGATCGATCTGTGTGTGGAGGCAGGGAGAGTTGATTATGAGAATCTGACAGAACAGAAAAAAGGAGAAGCATCAGCGGAGATCAGGATGCGGGTCTGCAGGGTGAGAAATCTTCAGAAAGAGCGGTATGAAGGGAAGAAGATCAGAAGAAATACACAGCTTGAGGGGGAGCTGCTGAAAAAATACTGTGCATTGGGAACCAAAGAAGAAGCTATGATGCGTCAGGCATTTGAACGGTTCAGCCTGACGGCAAGATCCTATCACCGGATTCTGCGGGTTGCAAGAACGATCGCAGATCTGGATGGCAGGGAAAAAATCAGCGAGGAACATCTGAGTGAAGCTTTAGGATATCGCATGGTTGACAAAAAATACTGGGGCAGATAGAAGGCAGAGAAAAGGGAAGAGAACCTGTGCGGAAAGCGGAATGGAACGAGAAAGAAAATAGAAAGAAATCAGAAAGAACAATAAAAAGAACAATAAAAAAGAACAAAAGAAAGGAGCAGGGATATGGGACAAGAAAAATATGAGGTATGGTTTGCAGGGATACGGGGACTTGGTGCAAGAAAAAAATATTTGCTTCATGAAGCTCTGAAATCGTGCAGAAATGCATATTATATAGAAGAAACGCAGTTGAAAAAATTCCCTTTCCTGACAGAAAAGGACTGTCAGGAAATCCGGCAGGCACAAAAGAGGAAAGATCCGGAGAAAATCTGCGAGGAAATGAAGAAAAAAGGAATCCGTATAATCCCGTATTATTCAGAAAAATATCCCCCAAAATTACTTCAGCTTGCGGACTTTCCATTTGCATTATTCGTGAAAGGAAAACTTCCGGGAAAAGATACTGAGAAGGCAGCGATCATAGGAGCGAGGAACTGCACCGCTTACGGAGAAAAATATGCAGTAGAATATGGAAGAAAGCTGGCACAGGCAGGAGTCGATGTCATCAGCGGGCTGGCAAGAGGAATTGATGGAATGGGCCATCGTGGTGCGTTGATGGAAAAGGGGAAAACGTTTGCAGTTCTGGGCTGTGGTGTGGATATCTGTTACCCGAGAGAACATATTGGGCTGTATATGGATATTCTGGAGCAGGGAGGTGGGATCTTGTCTGAATTTCCACCCGGTACGCCGCCGCTGGCTGTCAATTTCCCGCTCAGGAACCGGATCATCAGTGGTCTGTCTGATGTGATCCTTATCATGGAGGCAAGAGAACGAAGTGGTTCACTCATCACAGCCGACCTGGCACTGGAACAGGGGAAGGAGGTTTATGCTCTGCCCGGACCGGTAGACAGTCCGCTCAGTACCGGCTGTAACCGGCTGATCCAACAGGGGGCCGGTGTACTCCTGTCAGCCGAAAACCTGCTGAATGAATGGGGAATTATGCCGGATAATTTGTGCAGAAAGACGGAGATAAAACCCGATAAAAATAAAAAAACGCTTGAAAGTGAAGATGAATTGGTGTATAGTTGTGTCGGTCTGTATCCAAAGAATGTGGAACATTTAGTGCTGGAGACAGGACTGGAAATCAGGAAACTGATGCGTGTTCTGGTATCTTTGGAGTTACAGGGATATATAAAAGAAGTTTCAAAGAATTATTATATCAGAAGGTAGAAGAAAGAATACTTCTGCCGGATGGAGGAAGTAGATTTATGGCACATTATCTTGTAATCGTGGAGTCTCCTGCAAAGGTAAAGACAATTAAGAAATTCCTTGGAAGTAATTATACCGTGACGGCTTCTCAGGGACATGTAAGGGATCTTCCGAAAAGTCAGCTTGGAATTGACGTAGACAATGACTACGAACCAAAATATATTACAATCCGTGGGAAAGGAGATATCCTTGCAACGCTCAGAAAAGAAGCAAAAAAGTCAGATAAAGTCTTTCTTGCAACCGACCCTGACCGTGAGGGAGAAGCTATTTCGTGGCATCTTGCCACAGCATTGAAGCTGGACGAAAAGAAGATGCGGCGTATCACATTTAACGAGATTACGAAAAATGCAGTAAAGGCATCATTGAAAAATCCAAGAGATATTGATATGAACCTGGTAGATGCCCAGCAGGCAAGAAGAGAGCTGGACCGTATGGTGGGATATAAGATCAGTCCGCTGCTCTGGGCGAAAGTGAAAAGAGGTCTGAGTGCAGGAAGAGTCCAGTCAGTGACACTTCGCATTATTGCAGACCGTGAAGCAGAGATCGATGCATTTATTCCTGAAGAATACTGGTCGCTGGAGGCAGTTCTTAAGGTAAAAGGCGAAAGACGTCCACTGACGGCAAAGTTCTACGGAACTGAGAAAGAAAAAATGACGATTCATTCTAAAAAGGAAATGGATGAGATTCTGAAAGCTCTGGAAAATGCAGAGTTTCAGATTACGGATATTAAAAAGAGTGAGCGGATCCGCAAGGCACCGTTACCGTTTACGACCAGTACCTTGCAGCAGGAGGCAGCAAAGGCTCTGAATTTTGGAACGCAGAAGACGATGCGTATTGCACAGCAATTATACGAAGGTGTGGATATCAAGGGCAGTGGAACCGTAGGTATCATTACCTATCTGCGTACGGATTCGACACGTATTTCGGATGAGGCAGATGCTGCAGCAAGCGGATATATCGGTTCGGTTTACGGAGCGGAATATGTGGCTGCAGGAAATCAGATCAAAAATGATGGAAAGAAGATCCAGGATGCCCATGAAGCAATCCGTCCGACTGATATTTCCAGGACACCGGCGGCAATAAAAGAGTCTCTTACGAGAGATCAGTTCCGTCTGTATCAACTGATATGGAAACGTTTTACGGCAAGCCGTATGCAGCCGGCACGTTATGAGACAACGGCGGTTAAGATCGGGGCAGCAGGTTATTGCTTTACCGTTGCAACTTCAAAAGTAGCTTTTGACGGATTCCGCTGCGTCTATACAGAAGCAGAGGAAGAGAAAGAGGAGAGCAATGTTCTTGTCGGAAATCTGAGTATGGATTCAGTACTGACAAGAGAAGAGTTTGAGCCAAAGCAGCATTTTACCCAGCCGCCGGCACATTATACGGAGGCAAGTCTTGTAAAGACACTGGAAGAACTGGGGATTGGACGACCTAGTACTTATGCTCCGACGATCTCTCTGATTCTGGGAAGACGCTATGTGACAAAAGAGGGAAAAAATCTCTACATGACCGAGATCGGGGAAGTTGTCAATAATATGATGAAACAGTCTTTCCCTAGTATTGTGGATGTGCATTTCACAGCAAATATGGAAGGGCTTCTGGATATGGTTGAAGAGGGAAAAGTACCGTGGAAAGAAGTCATCCGTAATTTCTACCCGGATCTGGACGAAGCTGTGCAGAAAGCAGAAAAAGAGCTGGAGAGTGTGAAGATCGAGGATGAGGTGACTGATGTAGTCTGTGAGGAATGTGGACGAAATATGGTCATCAAGTATGGACCGCATGGAAAATTCCTTGCCTGCCCGGGATTCCCGGAATGCAGAAATACGAAGCCGTATCTGGAGAAGATCGGAGTACCATGTCCGATATGTGGAAAAGATGTTGTGATCCGCAAGACGAAAAAGGGAAGAAGATATTACGGCTGTGAGAATAATCCGGAATGTGAATTTATGTCATGGCAGAAGCCGTCGAAAGAAAAGTGTCCACAGTGTGGTGGATATATGGTTGAAAAGGGAAATAAGCTTGTATGTGCAGATGAGCAGTGTGGTTATGTAACAAGTCTGAAAAAAGAGCAGGATCATGCGTAAATTACATTGATGTTTTCAGAATTGTATGATAATATAGACTTGCTTACAAAATTTTTTGCATTTGTATATACAACTTAGAATTGTGGAGGAGACAATGAGCGTACAATTATTGGATAAGACCAGAAAGATTAATAAACTTTTGCATAATAATAATTCCAGCAAAGTAGTGTTTAATGATATCTGTGCCGTCCTGACGGAGATTCTTGACTCCAATGTACTGGTTGTCAGTAAGAAAGGAAAGATTCTGGGAGTCAGCAAGTGTGATCATGTCAGAGAGATTCATGAACTGATCACCGAGGCAGTCGGATCGCATATTGACAGTATGCTCAATGAGCGTCTTTTAAGCGTCCTGTCTACCAAGGAAAATGTAAATCTTGAGACTCTGGGATTTTCTGCTGATGCAGTAGAGGGATGTCAGGCGATCATTACACCGATCGATATTGCGGGAGAAAGACTTGGTACATTATTTATTTATAAGCAGGATGCTACCTATTCCATTGATGATATTATTCTCAGCGAGTATGGCACTGCGGTTGTCGGACTTGAGATGCTTCGTTCAGTGAATGAAGAAAGTGCTGAAGAGACGAGAAAAGAGCATGTTGTCCAGGCTGCGATCAGTACCCTTTCATTTTCAGAACTGGAAGCGATCATCCATATTTTTAAAGAGCTGAACGGAACAGAGGGGATTCTGGTTGCAAGCAAAGTGGCTGACCGTGTAGGAATTACCCGTTCCGTGATCGTGAATGCACTGCGTAAGTTTGAAAGTGCGGGTGTGATCGAGTCCCGGTCTTCCGGTATGAAAGGAACTTACATCAAAGTACTGAACGATTATGTATTTACAGAACTGGAACGGATTGAGAAAGAGAGGATGTATTAGGAAGGAAAGACAGCTATGTATGAGGGAAATCCTGTTGATCTGCAAATGGAAAAAGTGATATCTGCGGATGGAATTTTTGACGACACAACACGAGCCTGCCGGGTATATAAGTATGATATCGAGGACGAATACATTTATCTTGAATTGAAAGAGGATGAACTGACAGCGATTCTGCTGGATGCAAAGTACCGGTGTTATATTTCCACGAAGACGGAACTTCTGTGCTGTTCCGGTGTCGTAAAAGAGAGATACCGGTCGGAGGGAATCAATCTCTTAAAGTTCCGCATTGAGAATGGATTTTATAATATCTACGAAGACCGCCGGGCAACGAGACACATATAAGAAACCCCATAAAAGGCATAAAAGAACGTAAAGAAGAGCTACAGGAAAGAACCTGTGGCTCTTTTCTGATTGCATAAACCCGGCAGGCTGCATTCGTGCAGGTACGATATAGGAAGGAATCTAAAAAAAATCTAAACTAGGTTGACAAATGGGAAGTGGAGTGCTATTTTATATTCATGGGTTAGCACTCGAGCGAAAAGAGTGCTAATAAGCTGAATATCAAGGAGGAATTACAATGAAATTAGTACCATTAGGTGACAAGATCGTTTTAAAGCAGTTAGAAGCAGAAGAGACTACAAAGTCCGGTATCGTATTACCGGGACAGGCGAAAGAGAAGCCGCAGGAGGCAGAAGTTATCGCTGTAGGACCTGGCGGTAATATTGATGGAAAAGAAGTTGTAATGCAGGTAAAGGTCGGAGATAAAGTTATTTATTCCAAGTATGCCGGAACAGATGTTGAGTTGGATGGCGAGGAATATATCATCGTTAAGCAGAATGATATTCTTGCAATCGTTGAGTAAAGTACATTCAGAGCCGGAGAAATCATCCACCAGTCATAAGCCCAACCGGCATTCTTATCTGTGCTATCGTGAGCGGTAGCCTGAATATATTTATCTACCGAGCCATCTGTCTTACTTGTAAAAATCTTGCTTTGCCATGTACGGTCATCGTCAGACGGGGAAATAATCTCGTGAGTCCAACCCGGGCACAACTCATTGATTGGAGTAAAGTCTGCTTCGATATTGTTGAACTGATAGATCGTATCTTTCACAACAACCGACGGAGTACTAGGGTTTCCTCCCTCACCTCCATCGCCACCCGTAGGCAAATCCTCGTCTTCACTGTTCGAACAAGCGGAGAATCCTGCAACTGTCATAGCTGCCATAAAAATCCATGCAAATTTTCTCATCTTTTTCATATTAAAATTTATTTGGGGTTAAAAATATTATTACGATTCATGCAAAAATAGATTGTTCCTCAGCATAACCAATTTCATTTGATTTTGCGCCCGACTCACCCTATTGAGGAAAATCGAATCCTTTGAGATCGGCAAACGGCGTATCCAGCGACCGTACGGTCAACTGCCAAGTTCCGTCATAGGCCTCGTTATCTTGGAACCACCCTACAATTGCAGTAATTTCTCCTTTATTGCCGCTATCGGGGGTAGGAATACGACGATCGGCAAACCGGGCATACTCACTGGTAGAAATATACACATCTACCGTATTGCCACTATCATCGGCAATCTCCCGGGAGCGAGGGAACCCGATATTATATTTTTTATTGTTATCGTAAGTCGCAGGAGCAAACGTAGGGTTCAAAGCGTACTTCGCCAAAGCGGCCGTCACATTCTTTCCGTCCGACGGGAACGGGAAAATCTCATCGTTCAATTTCTTTCCATCGGAATCGTATCCTGTAAAATAGACATCTTTAATCTTCACGATTTTGAAATAACCATACTTGTCCATTTCGGTGATCTCTTTCAAAGTCTTTTCTTCCACAACTATTTTAGAAGGATCGGGAGTTCCTATCTTCTGGATATGTTTCATCGCCAGCGTATAAGGGATACGCCCGGGCTCTTCACGAATCTTGTTGTCATTGCGATATCCGCGTACTCCCAACTGGGGTGCTGCCGCATAACGTCCCAAAACCAATCCGTTACAGCGAATAGCTACCACTTGTCCCAACGGCAACATACCCGAAAGACTACCGGCATCGACCGAAACTTTCAAACAAGTATGGTCATCGTCCAGACTTTGTATAACGAAATATTTATATACGTTACCCGCACGGTCATCGGTAATAATCCGACCTCTAACGATGATATCGTTGGGAGAATCGATCGTATCGATTGTAAATAGGCCCTCTTTCGTATCGAAATTTTCGATAAGGTCTTTAATAGTTACCGTCTGCGGCCAAGCCTCGTCGCTGCCTTCGGGAACCGTAGCAAAATCTTCGGGAATGGCATCGAATTCTTTTTCACACGCCGTAAACAGCATAAGAGCTGCAAATACGGCACCGATATATTTTAATTGTCTCATACTCTAAACGATTTATTAAAATTTGAAACCGACATTGATAAACATATTGAAGCCCCAAGCATAATAATATTTATTGGGGAATTTGTCCACCGATTGTATATCCTTGGTTACACTCTTGTTATCCCGGCTGACACGACCTTGTTGATAACCGCCGGTAATCATGCTGGTATTATTGAGAATATTATTGAAGCTAAGGTTGATATTCAACTGTTGCTTACGATTGTTGAGATAAATCAATTTACCTACCGAAGCATCGAGTAAGAACCCGCCTTTAAGTTTCTCCTGCGAACCGATCATCTCCTTCTGATTGTAGTACTTAACGATATCGGAACCTTTATTCCCGGTATAGTCTCTAACAAGAACAGGTTTACCAGTCTTTTCATCAAAGCTCCAAACCATAGAAGTTTGACCATTCTTATCGATACCGATAATGCGATAACCGTTGTAATTCTGCTCCAATCCTACTTCATTGGGATATTTTCCGCCATACATATTCATGTGCGTGAAACGCGACGGAGAGAAATCGAGGTAATTGTTATCGAAGTAAGAAAGCGTTATGTCGGCAAACCACATCTTCGGGTGAAAATAATCCAGCGTAATGCTTGCGGCCAACTGAGGACCGTTGCTCACATGAAGACCTTCGGTGTAAACTTTTTCGGTA
>OLQW01000116.1_pt1 | contig 48450 bp, 59 predicted proteins | sample 1672901 | NCBI WGS metagenome assembly OLQW01 (sample SAMEA3136735, study PRJEB25190) | human gut metagenome | reverse complement strand
TAGGAAGCAACAGGCACATATGGATATGGCAGCTTAATTTTAAAAAGCTGATTTTTGGGGGAAAGGGGAAAGTATACCCTTTTCCTCTTGCTTTTTACTACCAGGAGTGAAAAAGAACATAAAAGAAGGGGCTGTGAAGAAATGAATCCTCATTTCTTCACAGCCCCTTTTTCGATGCAATCCGTATTTTCTAAAAGATGAAAAAAGTTAAAATTCCCTCTTTTCATATCATGATTAATCATGTATAATGAGAAACATGCACTCTGATGCATGCAAAAGTTATGAAATAAATTTATATCTATGAAGTGAGAGATGAAACGATGATTGACTATACGAAGTACCGAATGAACCAGCTGAATAGTGCCTGTGCAGAATTCATCAGGCAGGAGTCCTCAGGCAGTCTGCTCCTGATGCTCGCGACAATCATCGCGATGGTGCTGGCCAATTCGCCAATGGCAGAGTCCTATGAGCATGCACTGCACCTCTTCGTGGATCTGCCGCTGCTGCCGGACATGTCACTCCTGCACTGGGTGAATGACGGCCTGATGGCGATCTTTTTCCTTGTCGTCGGGATGGAAATCAAAAGAGAGTTTCTTTTCGGCGAACTGAAGTCGCTCTCCGCGACACTGCTTCCTATTGCGGCAGCGGTCGGCGGTATGCTGATACCGGCGGCGCTCTACAGCGTTTTCAATATGGGCGGGCCCACCGCACAGGGCTGGGCGATCCCCATGTCGACCGACATCGCCTTTTCGCTGGGCGTGCTTGCTTTTGTAGCGAAGCGCGTGCCAAGAAGCGTGATCGTCTTCCTGACGGCACTTGCGATCGTGGATGATCTGGGTGGGATCGTCGTCATTGCCCTTTTCTACAGCACATCGATCCAGTGGACGGCGCTCGGCGCAGGCCTTGCGGTGCTCATGGTGATGGCACTCTTTTCCTGGAGAAATGTCCATCATCCGCTGCCCTACGTCTTAGGGGGCGTACTGACCTGGTATGCTTTCTATCAGGCGGGCATCCACCCGACTGTCGCAGGCGTTCTGACAGGCTTTTTGATCCCCGCAGGCACGGAAAACACCCAGCACTCTCATCCGCTCCACCTGTGGGAACACAAGCTCTCCCCGTGGTCGGCATTCCTCATCATGCCGATCTTTGCACTCGGTAATGCCGGTATTTCCATGACAAGCGAAAGCTTTGCCTCCCTCGCTTCCCCGATCGGCCTTGGCATCATCGCCGGCCTCTTTTTGGGAAAACCTCTCGGTATTTTCACGACCGTTTTCCTGATGGTGAAGCTGGGCATCGCCAAAAAACCGGAAGGTGCGAAGTGGATGCACTACTTAGGAGCGAGCATCCTGGCAGGTATCGGCTTCACGATGTCCATCTTCCTCGCCTCGCTCTCCTTCGCAGATCCTGCAGAGCTCACCTCTGCAAAGGCAGCGATCGTGACAGCGTCCATCCTCTCGGGACTTGTCGGTTCATTCGTATTCAAGATCAGTGAGAGTAAAGCGTAAATCAAAAAACGTCCTCCGAACGGGGGACGTTTTTTGATTTGAGGTTAAAGTAAGTCTGCTGGGCGTATCGCCCTTGGATCTGTTTGAAAGTCTCGCTTGAATGAGAAATGCGAAATGGTTGTGCGGTGCATAAGAATATAGAAGCGCCGCGAGTTTTGGATCAGCAGTACTCTCGTATCGTCATTCCGACCGAAGCGGAGGAATCTTTTTCGTTGGCTGTATGACGCAGGATTGTTGGATGAGGAAAACCGGGAAATACCGTGCGGCAGGGAAGTGCAAAATCCAGTGTATCATGCATGCGGTTATTCGAAATGATTTATCAGAGGAATACAACAAAGATCCCTCGACGTCGCTCGGGATGACGATACGATAAAACGTCTGGTCAGAAGTTAGAAATCCGAAATCTAAAGTCTGATGTCTCCCAGTCTCCCAGTCTAATTCCTAATCCCTGGCTCCCAGCACCCCCATGACATCTTCCAATGTATGTGCGACGTGGAGATTTTTCCAGTCTTCTCTTTCGAGGAAGCCGGCTTCCGCCCAGGCGTCGATCTGCCCGAGGAGACCATCGTAAATATGCTCAATGTTGCAGATGATGATGGGGGGCTGGGCGAGTGGATCGCCATAGATGTGCCGCTGGTTCGCCGTATCGGCGAGCTCTTCAAGCGTGCCGATGCCGCCGGGAAGGATGAGGAAGGCGTCTCCGAGGGAGATCATCTTCTGCTTGCGGATGGTCATGTCCGGCACTTCGATGAGCTCCGTGAGACCGCGGTGCGCCTGCTCTTTCGCGATGAAGACTTCCGGGATGACGCCCGTCACTTTGCCGCCGGCAGCCATGGCCGCGTCAGCGCAGATGCCCATCAGCCCGACTGTGCCGCCTCCGTAAATCATGTGGAAATGATTCTTTCCCAAGGCCTCTCCCAGCTCGCCCGCAAAGGCAGCGTAGGCCGGATCATTTCCGAAATGGGAGCCGCAGTAGACTACGATATGTTCATATGACATAGATGTTCCTCCTTTTCTGTATTGTAGCATAGAAGAGGACGGTTGGCATTGGAATGAGGAACTCGGAGCATCGAGTGACTGGTGACTGGTAGCTGGGGATTAGGGATTAGCAGCCGCGTGAGCGACTTGTGACTTATATCCCATTTTCGGGCATCGCTTCCTGTGTATTGCTTGCGAAGCCGAAACCATTATTCTGCATTCCTGATTCCAATGATACGTAAAGCCATCATTTCTCTGCATGAAAAATCACAAAAGGGTATAAAAATAATGCGTCATGATACACACGGAGACGTGGTAAAAAAGTTGCCCATAAACACTAAGAAAAATAGGATAAAAATTATTGACATCGGAGGCAGTCAATGATATAATTCCAATGTTGCGTGGATTTAGTGTGCTGAAAAGCAGGTGAGAACGTATGACACTGGAAGAACTAAAGAATTCAGACTTCGTGGTAGGAATGAAGGAAACGGAAAGAGCGATCGAGAAGAAGGAAGCCTCTGCCGTATTTATTGCTTCAGACTGTGACGAACGGATTTCTGCTCCGCTCCTTTCTGCGTGTCAGGCGTCTGACATTCCTGCCATTCAGGAATTCACCAAGAAGGAAATCGGCCGCGCGTGTGGCATCAAAGTGAAAGCCGCTGCTGCCGCTGTCCTGAAGAAATGCTGATTTCATCCGCGTTTCCTCAAAATCCTCGGTAATATCCAGCAAGGCTCTGCCTTATTGGATCAATTATAAATTTACCCTTATAGAAAGGAGGTGCCCATTTTGCCGACAATCAATCAGCTGGTTCGTAAAGGCCGCCAGACTCTGGCAGTCAAAGCGAAGACCCCGGCTCTGAAACAGTCCCCACAGAAACGTGGTGTCTGCACAAGAGTTTACACCGCTACCCCGAAAAAGCCAAACTCCGCTCTTCGTAAAGTAGCTCGTGTACGCCTGACCAACGGAATCGAAGTTTCTGCTTACATTCCTGGTGAAGGCCACAACCTGCAGGAACATAGCGTAGTCCTCATCAGAGGCGGCCGTGTTAAGGATCTTCCAGGTGTTCGTTACCACATCATCCGTGGCGCTCTCGATACCGTAGGTGTATCTGGACGTCAGCAGTCCCGTTCTAAGTACGGTGCTAAGAAAGACAAGAAATAAGATTTCCTGTCAACCAAGTTTTATGTGATTAACTAACATCTATATAAGGAGGAACTAACAATGCCGAGAAAAGGTGCTGTTCCGAAACGTGACGTGCTGCCGGATCCCGTGTATGGAAACAAGACAGTCACTCGTTTCATCAATAAAGTAATGCTTGACGGCAAGAAGGGTGTCGCAGAATCCATTGTATATGGCGCATTTGACATCTGCCACAGCAAGCTCAACAAAGAACCGATCGAAATTTTCGAACAGGCTCTGAACAACGTAATGCCAGTCCTCGAAGTTCGTGCTCGTCGTGTCGGCGGCGCAAACTACCAGGTACCGGTAGAAGTAAGAGCAGACCGTCGTCTGACTCTGGGTATCCGCTGGATGGTCAACTATGCCCGTCTGCGCAGCGAACGTACCATGGAAGAACGTCTTGCAGGTGAACTGATGGACGCTTTCAACAACACTGGTGCTGCTGTAAAGAAGAAAGAAGATACCCATAAAATGGCTGAAGCAAACAAGGCTTTCGCTCATTACCGCTGGTAATTTTAATAAGGAGAAAAAATCGTGGGCAGAGAATTTCCGCTTGAAAAAACAAGAAACATCGGCATCATGGCGCACATCGATGCAGGTAAAACCACAACCACGGAACGTATCCTGTATTATACCGGTGTAAACCATAAGATCGGTGAAGTTCACGATGGCGCTGCTACCATGGACTGGATGGAACAGGAACAGGAACGTGGTATTACCATTACCTCCGCTGCTACCACCTGCCACTGGAAAGGCTACCGCGTAAACATCATCGATACCCCAGGGCACGTAGACTTCACTGTAGAAGTTGAACGTTCTCTGCGCGTACTCGATGGCTCCGTAGCAGTATTCAGTGCGAAAGACGGCGTTCAGACCCAGTCTGAAACCGTTTGGAGACAGGCAGACCACTATCATGTACCGCGTATCGCATTCATCAACAAAATGGATACCATCGGCGCGGATTTCCTCCATGCTGTAAAAACCATGGATACCCGTCTCCATGCTAGAGCTATTCCGATGCAGCTGCCGATCGGCGCTCAGGATTCCTTCACCGGGATCGTTGACCTGCTGACCAGACAGGCTGAAATTTATGACAGCGATGACGGCAAACAGTACCATGCGGCACCTGTTCCGGCTGAACTCGCTGACGAAGTAGAAGAACTCCGCGAAAAGATCGTCGAAACTGCAGCAGAAGGCAGCGATGAACTGATGGAAAAATACCTCGAAGGTGAAGAACTCACCATGGAAGAAATCAAGGCATCTCTGCGTCAGCAGGTTCTTGACTGCAAACTCTTCCCGGTATTCTGCGGTTCTGCATACAAGAATAAAGGTATCCAGATGCTGCTCGATGCAGTACTTGACTACCTGCCATCTCCGCTGGATGTTCCTCCGGTCAAAGGCACGACCCTTGACGGCGAGGAAGTCACCCGCGAAGCATCTGACAGCGCGCCAATGGCTTCGCTGGCATTCAAGATCATGGCTGACCCATTCGTTGGTAAACTGGCATTCTTCCGCGTTTACTCCGGTATCATGAACCAGGGCACCTACGTTCTGAACTCCACCAAAGGAAAGAAAGAACGCGTTGGCCGTATCCTTCAGATGCATGCAAACCATCGTAAGGAAATCGACTGTGCTTACTCCGGCGATATCGCTGCAGCAGTCGGCTTCAAGGACGTCACCACCGGTGATACCCTTTGCGATGTAGATCATCCGATCATCCTCGAAAAAATGGAATTCCCGGATCCGGTTATTTCCGTTGCTGTTGAACCAAAGACCAAAGCTGACCAGGAAAAGATGGGCAATGCTCTTCAGAGACTGGCAGAAGAAGATCCGACCTTCAAAGTACACACCGATCCAGAATCCAACCAGACCATCATCTCCGGCATGGGCGAACTCCACCTCGACATCATCGTCGATCGTATGAGACGTGAATTCAACGTAGACTGCACCGTAGGCAAACCGCAGGTTGCTTATCGTGAAACCATCCGTAAATCCGTTGAATCCGAAGGTAAGTTCATCCGTCAGACCGGCGGCCACGGCCAGTACGGCCACTGCTGGCTGCGCCTCGAACCGATGGAACCGGGCAAAGGATTCGAATTCGAAAACGCTGTCGTTGGCGGCGTCATTCCGAAGGAATTCATCAACCCGATCCAGACCGGCGTAGAAGCAGCTCTAGAAGACGGTGTTGTAGCTGGTTATCCGATGGTCGATATCAAAGTTACCGTCTATGATGGTTCCTATCATGATGTCGACTCCTCTGAAATGGCATTCAAAGTGGCAGGCTCCATGGCATTCAAAGATGGCGCGAAGAAAGCTGATCCAGTTCTCCTCGAACCATACATGGCAGTCGAAGTCGACGTACCGGAAGAATACATGGGCGACGTTATCGGCGGCCTGAACTCCCGTCGCGGACGTATCGACGGCATGGAAACCGAAAACGGCGAATCCAGAATCAAAGGCTTCGTTCCGCTGTCCGAAATGTTCGGTTATGCAACCGGCCTGCGCAGCTCTACCCAGGGCCGCGGCACCTTCACCATGACCTTCGATCATTATGAAGAAGTTCCGAAAGCTATTTCTCAGCAGATCACTGAAGAAAGACTCGGAAAGAAATAAAATTTTATTAAGGAGACCTCAAAATGGCAAAAGCTCATTACGAAAGAACCAAGCCGCATGTTAACATCGGCACCATCGGCCACGTCGATCATGGTAAAACGACCCTGACCGCTGCTATCACCAAAGTTCTGGCTGAAGAAGGCAAAGCAAACTTCCTCGACTACGCTTCCATCGATAAAGCACCGGAAGAAAGAGCTCGTGGTATCACTATCAATACCTCCACTGTAGAATATGAAACCGCTACCCGTCACTACGCACACGTAGACTGCCCAGGGCATGCTGACTATGTCAAGAACATGATCACCGGCGCAGCACAGATGGACGGCGCTATCCTCGTCGTATCCGCAGCTGACGGCCCGATGCCGCAGACCCGCGAACACATCCTCCTGGCTAAACAGGTCGGCGTACCGGCTATCGTTGTATTCCTGAACAAAGCTGACCAGGTCGACGATCCGGAACTGATCGATCTCGTAGAAATGGAAATCAGAGATCTGCTCTCCTCCTACGACTATCCAGGCGATGACACCCCGATCGTTGTCGGCTCCGCTCTCGGCGCTCTCAACGGCAATCCGGAAGATGAACAGAAGATCCGTGACCTGATGGCTGAAGTCGATGCTTACATCCCGACCCCGGAACGTGACACCGACAAACCATTCCTGATGCCAGTCGAAGACGTATTCACCATCACCGGTCGTGGCACCGTTGCTACCGGCCGTGTAGAACGTGGTACTGTCAAAGTCGGCGACACCGCTGAAATCGTCGGCCTGCAGGAAAAACCGACCGCTACCGTCGTTACCGGCGTAGAAATGTTCAGAAAGACCCTTGACCAGGCAATGGCTGGCGATAACATCGGCGCTCTGCTCCGTGGTATCGACCGTAAAGACATCGTTCGTGGTCAGGTCCTCGCAAAACCGGGCACCGTTCATCCGCACACTGAATTCACCGCTCAGGTATACGTACTGACCAAAGATGAAGGCGGCCGTCATACCCCGTTTTTCAACGGCTATCGTCCGCAGTTCTTCTTCAGAACCACCGACGTAACCGGCGATATCCAGCTGCCGGAAGGCACTGAAATGTGCATGCCTGGCGATAACGTAGAAATGAGCGTTAAGCTCATCACCCCGATCGCTATGGAAGAAGGCCAGCGTTTCGCTATCCGTGAAGGCGGCCGTACCGTAGGCGCAGGCGTTGTAGCTAAGATCGCAAAATAATTTCAGCTTATTGCTGAATGAAAAAACTCTCCCGCAAGGGGGAGTTTTTTTCGTGCTTGAAATTGGTGATTGGGGACGGGCAGCCAGGTATCAGGCGGAGATGACGTACTCTTCGGTGTAGGGCGGGAAGAGGATGACGTAGGTTATGACGAGGATCGCCATGGTGTTGTATAGTGGAGAAGGGGGTAGATGTCACTCCCAAAGAGCATGATGACAAGGACAATGCTGGGGAGTATTTCTGGGAGAAGACTTGCGGCTTCGAGGATCTTGCCGCTCTTTTCGCGTTTTCGTACAAGAAGCACGATGAGCGTCCCCGTATGGCACAGAGGGTGGCGCTGGCAATGCCAAGGAAGAGGCTGCTTTCGATGACGGAGAGGGCATCATTCTCCGTCTCACTGAAAAGTTCGGCGTTGTGAAAGAGGGCGAAATGACCCGCCGAGAGTCCGAACCCACGCAGCTTGAAGAGAGAGGAGTGAGCATCATCCGCTTGTCATTGCCGCCTACGAGTGAGTAGCTTTTGTGGGTCGTAATGGCATTCTGCACCATCCAGAGAAGAAGGCAGGCGTCAGCGCCCATCTGCTTGACCTCACCGAGGACATCGAGTCCGGCGATCATGCGGAGAAGAGTCGTCTTCCCGCAGGCAAGAAGAACGTGCAATGTCGTAAAGCTGCCGCTCTCGATGATGAGCGAGAAGTCCCTGATGACGGGCTTTCCTGAAAGTCTTTTGAAATGCGAGATAAACATATGTCCTTATAAGACCTCCTTTCATATAGTTTTGCGGAATGCGTCAAGACGGTATGTGGCCGGTGTGACACCGCTGCAAAAAGTGAATGGTGATCGAAGGTTGGATGGAAATTTGCGACCGCGTCGCATTTTTTAGGCTGAAAGACGGCATACTACATGGTGGTTTTACGAATTTATGAAAGCTTTAGAAATTAGAGTACACGCACGGCGGCGTGGCCATAAGAAAATAAAGAAAATAAACCACAGAAAAGTCTGTAAATACCGAACAATTTCACTAAAAATCGGCAAAAATAAATTTTATATAAAAGACTTGATTTAAGCGCCGAAAAATAGTATTATAGAAAAGCTGAACGTCTGGTACCTTTGTGCGAGGGCGCAAGGCAAAAGAGTGTTCAGAACAAACTATGAAGTGGAAGGTGGCCTGCGCTGCAGGGGAATTTCCACGGAGCAGTTCATTCATGAAATGAACGTAGGAGGTTTATCTAATGTCGAAACAGGAAAAAATCAGAATTCGTCTGAAAGGCTATGATCACAAAGCAGTTGATCAGAGCGCAGCGAAGATCGCGGAGACTGCAAAAAGAACAGGCTCCAGAGTCTCCGGTCCGATTCCGCTCCCGACCGAACGGAATGTGTACACCATTCTTCGTTCTCCACATGTCAACAAAGACAGCCGTGAACAGTTCGAAATGCGTATTCACAAGAGACTCATTGACATCCTCGATCCGTCCAAGAAGACCGCGGATGCGCTGATGAGACTGGAACTCCCAGCTGGCGTCAGCATTGAAATTAAACTGTAAGGAGGTGCAAAGATGTCTAAGGCTATTTTGGGAACAAAATTAGGAATGTCTCAGGTATTCGCTGAAAACGGCGACCTGATTCCGGTAAGCGTTATTGAAGTTCTGCCAAACGTGGTGGCAGCTGTGAAAACTGTTGAATCCGATGGATACAACGCAGTACAGCTCGGCTACGGCGCTGTCAAAGAAAAACATTTGACAAAACCTGTAAAGGGTCAGTTTGAAAAAGCTGGTATCGACCCAGTTAAATATCTGCGTGAATATAGACTCGCTGAAAAGCCGTCTTACACAGTAGGCCAAACTCTGGCTGCTGATATCTTCGCAGAAGGCGAGATTATCGACGTTATTGGCACCAGCCGCGGCAAAGGTTTCGCCGGCACGATTAAACGTCATAACCACCAGCGTGGACCTGAGTCCCACGGCTCCAAGAACCATCGTCAGACAGCATCCCTCGGTGCTCGTATGTCCGGCGGCGGCGGAAAAGTATTCAAAGGCAAGAAGATGCCTGGCCAGCTCGGCGGCGTACGTGTGACTGTACAGCATCTTCAGGTAGTAAGAGTTGATACTGCCCGTAATCTTATGCTTGTCAAAGGCGGGATCCCAGGTGCTAAGGGAAGCCTCGTCATGGTACAGGAAACCGTAAAGCCTGTAAAATAATATTGTCTGGAACAACAGAAAATTGTTCTGATTAGGGAGGAACATCTCAATGCCGAAAGTAAAGCTGTATAATGTAGCCGGCGAAGCTGCCGGTGAAATAGAGCTGAATGACAGCGTCTTTGGTGTAGACTACAACGAAGCTGTTATTCATCAGGCAGTGGTGCGCCAGATGGCCAATGAACGCCTCGGCACACATGCCACCAAAACCAGAGGCCTTGTACGCGGCGGCGGCAAGAAGCCTTGGAAACAGAAGGGCACCGGCCGTGCCAGAGTCGGATCCATCCGCTCCCCACTGTGGGTTGGCGGCGGTACCGTATTCGGACCGACACCGAGAAGCCATGCCAAAGACATGCCGAGAAAAGCACGTCAGCTGGCTGTAAAATCTGCACTGTCTGAAAAACTCCGTGCCAATGAACTCGTCGTTCTCGACGCAGTAAACTTCGAAGCACCGAAGACCAAAGAAGTAGTCAAAATGCTGGCTGCTTTCCAGGCAGAAGACAAAGCTGTCATCGTTGACGGCGGCGCTCTTTGCCAGAACACCGTTCTGTCCGCTAGAAACATCCCGGGCGTCAAAGCTTACGCACCAAACGGACTCAACATCTATGATATCGTAAACACCGGCAAACTCTTCCTGACGCAGGAAGCCGTTAAGAAAATTGAGGAGGTACTCGCATAATGGACGCACGTGACATCCTCATTAAACCGCTCGTTACCGAAAAAACTACAGCCCTCATGGAAGAACGCAAGTACACTTTCCGTGTACCGCTCGCTGCTACCAAGGTGGAAATCCGCCAGGCTGTAGAACAGATCTTCAAAGTTAAAGTTCAGGCTGTGAACACCATGCGTTATGAAGGCAAGATGAAACGTCTGGGCCGCACCCAGGGTCGTCGCAGTGATTGGAAGAAGGCAATTGTTACCCTCAAACCGGGCGAAACAATTGAACTCTTCGAAGCGTAAGGAGGAGTAATATAAATGGCATACAAATCATTTAAACCGTACACTCCCGGACGCCGTCAGATGACCGTTTCCACCTTTGAGGAAATTACAACAGATACCCCAGAAAAATCCCTTCTGGCTCCTGTTCATAATCATGGCGGTCGTAATGGCTCCGGTAAGACCACCGTTCGTCATCAGGGCGGCGGACATAAACGTCAGTACAGAATCATCGATTTCAAGAGAAATAAAGATGGCATTCCGGCTAAAGTCGCAACCATTGAATACGATCCAAACCGTACCTGCCGCATCGCTCTGCTGCAGTATGCAGATGGCGAAAAACGTTACATCCTCGCTCCGAAAGGTCTGAAGGTCGGCGACGTAGTCACCAGCGGTCCGGAATCCGATATTAAAGTCGGCAACTGCCTCCCGTTCACCAACATTCCTCTTGGTACCATCGTTCACAACGTAGAACTGAAGATCGGCAAAGGCGGCCAGATGGTCCGTTCCGCCGGCGCAAGCGCTCAGCTGATGGCTAAGGAAGGCGACTATGCACTTCTCCGTCTGCCGTCTGGCGAACTTAGAAAAGTTCACATCCGCTGCCGTGCTACCATCGGTGCTATCGGCAACGAAGATCACGAAAACATTACCCTCGGCAAAGCAGGCAGAAACCGCTGGCTCGGCGTTCGTCCGGCTAACCGCGGCGTTGTCATGAACCCGAACGACCATCCACATGGCGGCGGCGAAGGTAAAGCTCCTGTCGGACGTAAGCGTCCAGTTACCCCGTGGGGCAAACCGGCTTACGGCGTGAAGACCAGACACAGCAGAAAAGCGTCTACCAAACTGATCGTTAAGAGACGCAAGTAAGATAAGGAGGAGTAAAAGTGTCCAGATCCGTAAAAAAAGGCCCGTTCGTCGCTTTCTCTCTCGTAAAGAAGATTGATGCGCTGAATGCAGCTAACGATAAGAAAATTGTAAAAACCTGGTCCCGTGCTTCTACCATCCTGCCGAGCTTCGTTGGTCACACCATCGCTGTTCACGACGGAAGAAAGCATGTACCGGTTTATGTCACTGAAGATATGGTCGGTCATAAACTTGGCGAATTCGCTCCGACCCGTACCTTCAAGGGTCATAACAAGACCGATAAGAAATAACCAGGGAGGAATAAAATGGAAGTTCAGGCAATTTCAAGAAATATCCGCATTTCTCCCCGTAAGGTCCGCATCGTAGCGAACCTTGTCCGCGGCAAAAAAGCGGGAGAAGCTATCTCTATCCTGCGCAACACCCATAAAGCAGCTTCCATCGTTGTCGAAAAGACACTGAGAAGCGCTATGGCTAACGCAGAAAACAACAACGACATGAACATTGACAAACTCTACATCTCCACAATTTTTGTAGATGCAGGCCCGATTATGAAGCGCGTACATCCACGCTCCCGTGGACAGGCTTTCGGGATTATGAAACGTACCAGCACACTGACGGTAAAAGTTTCTGAAAAAGAGTAATCGAAGGAGGGAAACGTTTTGGGTCAGAAAGTTAATCCGCATGGAATGCGTGTAGGCGTGATCGATGACTGGGATTCCAAATGGTTTGCAGAAAAAGATTATGCTGCACTGCTTGTGGAAGATGCCAAAATCCGCCAGTTCTTAAAGAAGCACCTGTTCGCAGCAGGCATTTCCAAAATTGGCATTAAACGCGCAAGCGGCCGAGTCAAGCTTGCGATTTATACCGCTAAACCGGGCATGGTCATTGGCCGTGGCGGCACAGGCATCGAGGATATCAAAAAAGCCCTCGCTGCTGTCACCGACAAAGAAGTCGACATCGACATCCTGGAAATCAAATCCACTGACATGAGCGCTATCCTGGTCGGCGAAAACATCGCTTCCCAGCTCGAAAGACGTATCGGCTTCCGCCGTGCTGTCAAACAGTGCGTCGGCAGAACCATGCGCGCTGGTGCCAAGGGTATCAAAGTTACCGTTTCCGGTCGTCTCGGCGGCGCTGAAATCGCTAGAAGCGAAAGCTACCGCGAAGGCTCCATCCCGCTGCAGACTCTCCGTGCAAACATTGATTACGGTGTCACCACTGCCCATACCACCTACGGTGCTATCGGCATTAAAGTATGGATTTACAAAGGCGAACTCGCTCCTGGCCAGGTAGTAGACGAAAACGAAAACGTCCGCACCAGCAAAGATAGAAACAACCGTCATGAAGGCGGCAGAAGAGGCGGCCGTCGTGGCGATCGCAGAGAACGTAGACCGAAAAACTCTGAAAGGAGTGATTCCTGATGTTAATTCCAAAGCGTACAAAATATCGTAAACAGTTCCGCGGCCGTATGAAAGGTAAAGCACATCGTGGAAACACCGTAACTTACGGTGAATTTGGTCTGGTAGCAACAGAACCATCCTGGATTACCAGCCGTCAGATCGAAGCAGCCCGTATTGCCATGACCCGTTACACCAAACGTGGCGGCAAGGTCTGGATCAAGATTTTCCCAGACAAACCGGTTTCTGCTAAACCAATTGGTACCCGTCAGGGTTCCGGTAAAGGCGCAGTTGAATACTGGGTAGCCGTAGTTAAACCGGGCCGCGTGATGTTCGAAATGGGTGGCATCTCCATGGAAGCTGCAAAGGAAGCAATGCGCCTTGCAGGCCACAAGCTGCCAATCAAGACAAAATTTGTAGTTAAAGGTCAAGAAGTGGCAGGTGAATAAAATGAAGGTCAATGAAATTCGTAACCTGAGCACTGCCGAATTAACTGAAAAGGTTGCCGGCTTAAAGGAAGAACTGTTTAACCTCCGTTTTCAGCTCGCTACAGGACAGCTTGAAAACCCGATGCGTATTCGTGAAGTAAAGAAGACCATCGCTCGCATCAAGACTGTACAGCGCGAAGAAGAATTGAAGGCTGCCAAGAAGGCATAACGGTTTATCCAAAGGAGGATCTCAACGTGGCAGAAGAAAGAAAGTTGCGCAAGGTGCGCCAGGGAATTGTTGTCAGCGACAAGATGGATAAAACCGTAGTTGTTGCTGTAGAACGCAAGGTTCCCCACAAGCTCTACAAAAAATCGATTAATACCACAACCAAGTTCAAAGCGCATGACGAAAACAACGAATGCCGTGTCGGTGATACCGTACGCATCGTCGAAACCCGCCCGCTGTCTCATGACAAGCGTTGGAGAGTTGAAAAAATCGTTGCCCGTCAGAACTGATATACAAAGATTAATATAGGAGGATAGGCACGATGATTCAGCAGGAAAGCAGACTCAACGTTGCAGATAATACCGGTGCTAAGAACGTCCTGGTCATCAAAGTTCTGGGTGGTTCCTTCCGTAAAAGCGGCAATATCGGTGATATTGTAGTTTGTACGGTCAAAGATGCAACCCCCGGCGGCGTTGTTAAGAAGGGCCAGGTAGTAAAAGCTGTTGTAGTTCGTTCCGTTAGCGGTGTAAGCCGCAGCGACGGATCCCATATCCGTTTCGACGAAAACGCAGTTGTTATCGTAAAAGATGACAAGAGCCCGGTAGGAACACGTATTTTTGGACCGGTAGCAAGAGAACTCCGTGAAAAAGATTTCATGAAGATCGTTTCCCTGGCTCCGGAAGTGCTCTAATAGGGAGGCAAACGAATGAGTCAGAAACTGCATGTAAAGACCGGTGACACCGTTGTAGTCATTTCCGGCAAAGATAAAGGCAAGCAGGGCAAAGTCAAAGCTGCTATGCCGAAGGAAGGCCGTGTTGTCGTCGAAGGCGTCAACATGATCAAGAGACACACCAAACCGAGCCAGGCAAACCCGAAGGGCGGCATCATCGAGAAGGAAGCTCCGCTCTATGCTTCCAAAGTCATGATCCTGGATCCGGAAACAAAGAAACCGACCCGCGTCAAGAAAGTTCAGCAGAAAGACGGAACTTACGTCAGAGCAGCTGTCAAGAGCGGCGCTATTATTGACAAAGCCTAAGCGGGAAGGAGGATAACAAGTGTCCAGATTAAACGACTTATACAAAGCGCAGATTAAAAACACCATGCGCGAAAAATTCGGCTACAAGAATGACATGGAAATCCCGAAGCTGGATAAAATCGTCATCAACATCGGTGTAGGCGAAGCAACTGAAAACAGCAAAGCAGTAGACGCTGCAGCATCCGATCTCGCAGCGATCACCGGCCAGCAGCCGATGATCTGCAAAGCTCATAAATCCCTGGCTGCATGGAAGATCCGTGAAGGAATGCCGCTCGGCTGCAAAGTGACCCTTCGTGGTGACAAAATGTATGAATTCCTCGATCGTCTGATCAACATCGCTCTTCCACGCGTACGCGATTTCCGTGGTATCAGCGATCAGAGCTTCGACGGCCGCGGCAACTATGCATTCGGCGTAAAAGAACAGCTGATTTTCCCGGAAGTCGACTATGAAAAGATCGACCGCATCCGTGGCATGGATATTATTGTAGTAACTACGGCTAAAACCGATGAAGAAGCACGTGAGCTGCTCCGTCAGTTCGGCATGCCGTTCAAGAAATAACCAGGAGGACAACATGGCAAAGAAGTCTATGCTGGAACGCGAGAAGAAAAGAGAGCTCGCAGTTCTTAAATACGCTGAAAAGCGTCAGGCACTGAAAGAAGCCGGCGACTGGGAAGCTCTTTCCAAGCTCCCGCGCAACGCTTCCCCAACACGCCTGCACAACCGTTGCAAACTGACTGGCCGTCCCCACGGCTTCATGCGTAAATTCGGAATCTGCCGTAACCAGTTCCGTGATTTGGCTTACCGCGGAGAAATTCCGGGTATTAAAAAAGCCAGCTGGTAAGATTTCGGGAGGAGGATAAATAATGGTAACAACCGATCCGATTGCGGATATGCTTACCCGTATTCGTAATGCGAACGATGCATATCATGATAAAGTAGATATGCCTGCTTCTAAAATGAAGGCTGCTGTGCTGGCTATTTTAAAAGACGAAGGCTTTGTAAAAAGCGTTGAACAGATCGAAGTTGAAGGACATCCGGAACTGCGCGTAGCTCTGAAATACAGCGCAAACCGTGAAAAGGTCATCAAAGGTCTGAAGAGAATTTCCAAACCGGGGCTGCGCGTATATGCAGGCAAAGATGAACTGCCGAAGGTACTCGGCGGACTTGGTATCGCTATTATTTCCACATCCAAGGGCGTTATGACCGACAAAGCAGCTCGTAAAGCTGGTCTTGGCGGCGAAGTTCTTGCGTTTGTCTGGTAATCGTTGGAGGTAAAATATGTCCAGAATTGGCAGAAAACCGATTACGGTACCGGCAGGTGTGGAAGTCAAGATTGACGGCCATACAGTCACCGTAAAAGGTCCGAAAGGCACTCTCACCCGTACACTGAATGAAGAAATCGGAATTCAGATGGAAGGCAACGAAATCCTCGTTACCCGTCCGAACGACGATATCAAAAACCGTTCCCTGCACGGACTCAACCGTACCCTCATCCATAACATGGTAGTAGGTGTTACGGAAGGTTTTGAAAAGAAGCTCGAAATCCAGGGCGTCGGCTACAATGCACAGATGCAGGGCAAGAACCTGAAACTGGCTCTCGGCTTCTCCCATCCGGTTATCGTAACTCCACCGGAAGGCATTACCATTTCCACCCCGTCTTCTGTTGTTATCGTGGTATCTGGCTGCGATAAGGAAAAGGTTGGACAGATCGCTGCAGAAATCCGCGCTTGGCGCCAGCCTGAACCTTACAAAGGCAAAGGTATCCGTTACTCCGGTGAATACGTACGCCGTAAGGCTGGTAAGACCGGCGCAACAAAGTAAGACAGGAGGTAAAGAACTATGCGTAAAAATGCAAGCAGAAATGCGGTTATTCGCCGTCATCTGCGTCTTCGTAAGAAAATCTCCGGTACTGCCGCTTGCCCGCGTCTCAATGTTTTCCGTTCCCTGGCTAACATCTACGCACAGATCATCGATGATGAAGCTGGCGTAACGCTGGTATCCGCAAATACCTTAGACAAAGAAATTAAAGCTGAATTCCCATACGGCGGCAACGCAGAAGCTGCAAAAGCAGTCGGTGCGCTGGTAGCAAAGAGAGCTCTGGAAAAGGGCATCGAAAACGTCGTATTCGATCGCGGCGGGTACATCTATCACGGCAGAGTCCAGGCTCTGGCTGATGGCGCTCGCGAAGCTGGCTTGAAATTTTAAGGTAAAGGAGAAAACACATGCCAAGATTTGAAAAACAGGAATCCGACTTACAGGAAAACGTTGTTTTCATTAACCGCGTTGCTAAAGTCGTAAAAGGCGGCCGTCGTTTTTCCTTTGCTGCAGTAGTAGTAGTCGGCGATGGCAAAGGCAAAGTAGGCGCAGGCCTCGGCAAAGCTGCTGAAGTTCCGGAAGCTATCCGTAAAGGCGTCGAAGATGCCAAGAAGAATATGATCACCGTTGCTCTCAAGAACGGTACGATTCCTCATCCGATGCTCGGCATCTATGGTGCTGGCAAAGTCATCATGAAACCTGCTGCCGAAGGTACCGGCGTCAAAGCAGGCGGCCCGGTCAGAAGCGTACTCGCTATGGCTGGTATCCGCAACATCCTGACAAAGTCCCTGGGTTCCTCCAATCCGATCAACATGGTAAGAGCTACCATGGACGGCCTCGCTAAACTCGAAAATGTTGAAACTGTTGCAGCACTTCGTGGCAAGACCGTAGACGAAATTTACAACTAAGGGGGCCCCACATGAAAGTTATCGTTACACTGAAAAAGAGCGTCATCGGCTCCAGACCGGAACATGTCGCTACCATCAAGGCTCTGGGACTTAAAAAGACCCACTCCTCTGTTGAAAAAGAACTTACCCCACAGATCAAGGGCATGATTCACTCTGTCCGTCATCTGGTTGACTGCAAAGAAGCAGAATAAATAAAAAGGAGGTGCACTAATGAAACTTCATGAACTGAAACCAGCTGAAGGTTCCACAAGAGTTCGTCGTCGTGTAGGCAGAGGTCTCGGCAGCGGCATGGGCAAGCAGTCCACCCGCGGTGCGAAAGGCCAGAACGCAAGAACCGGCGGCGGCGTACGTCCGGGATTTGAAGGCGGCCAGATGCCTCTGTACCGTCGTCTGCCAAAGCGCGGCTTCAAAAATGTTTTCGCTAAAGAATACTCCGAAGTCAATGTTGAACAGCTGAACCGTTTCGAAGACAATGCTGTTGTTGATCCGGTCGCTCTCGTTGAAGCAGGTATTCTGAAGAACGTTCTCGATGGTGTACGTGTTCTGGGAAGCGGTGAACTCTCCAAGGCTCTTACCGTAAGAGCTCAGGGCTTCACCAAAGGCGCTCAGCAGAAAATCGAAGCAGCAGGTGGAAAAGTAGAGGTGATCTAATATGGGGTCTGTGATCGCAAACCTTTTTGCCAACAAAGAACTCAAAGATCGCATCCTCTTCACCTTCATGATGTTCGTCATCTTCCGACTGGGAGTCCATATCCCGGTACCGGGAGTTGACGCTTCTGTCATTGAAAGTCTGTTTACATCCGGAAACCTCTTCGGCTTCCTGGATCTCTTCTCCGGTGGTGCGCTTAGCAAATTCTCTATTTTTGCCATGAGTATCACCCCGTACATCAACTCTTCCATCATTATGCAGCTCCTGACAGCCGTCATTCCGACACTCGAAGAATGGAGAAAAGACGGACAGGAAGGTTTCAAGAAAATCCAGAAGGTCACCAGATACTTCACGATTTTCCTCGCAGCTGTACAGGCATTCGGCATGACCTATGCCCTGCGCATCAACAATGCCCTTGTCGATAACAGCTGGCTGTATTTTGTATTCGTTATCGTCGTTCTTACGGCTGGCACCTGCCTTCTCATGTGGATCGGCGAAAAAATTACGGAACACGGAATCGGAAATGGTATTTCCCTCATCATCTTCTGTGGCATCGTAGCCCGCTTCCCGCAGGCTATCTCCACAGTGATCGATTACCTGAAGGTCGGCACCATTTCCCCATTCCAGCTGCTTCTGTTCCTCGTCATTGCTCTTGTCATGATCCTCATGGTCATCGAAGTCAATGAAGGGCAGCGCAGAATTCCTATCCAGTATGCAAAGCGTGTCATTGGACGCAGAATGTATGGCGGACATTCCACCTACCTGCCGCTCAAAGTGAATCAGGCCGGTGTCATTCCGATCATCTTCGCTTCCTCCATTCTCATGCTGCCCGTCACCCTTGCACAGTTCGTCCATATCGGCTGGGTACAGGCTGTCGGCAATTTCTTTGGATGGGGCACTTGGCCCAATACCATCTGCTACGGCTTCCTCATTTTTATCTTCACGTATTTCTATACCGCGATCTCTGTCAATATCAAAGATCTGGCTGATAATATGAAGAAGTATGGCGGCTTCATTCCGGGCATTCGTCCAGGTCAGCCGACCATGATGTATGTAGATAAGGTATTGTCTAGAATCACCCTGACCGGGGCTGTATTCCTTGCCTTTGTGGCGATCCTTCCGAATTTCATCGGAAACATCACAGGCGTCCAGGGCGTGTACTTCGGCGGTACATCCCTTCTCATTATCGTCGGCGTTGCCCTCGATACCATGAGACAGGCACAGTCCTACATGGTCACAAGAAACTATCAGGGCTTTATCAAATAAAGCCTTTTTCCTAAAGGAGTAAGGGATATGTATATCTTATTGATGGGACCTCCAGGTGCAGGCAAAGGCACCCAGGCAGAAAGACTCATTCGCGATTACGGCATCCCCCAGATTTCCACCGGCGACATGTTCCGTGCAGCCGTGAAATCAGGAACTGCTCTTGGCAAGGAAGCAAAAAGCTACATGGACAAGGGCGACCTTGTACCGGACAGCGTTACTGTAGGTATCGTCAAGGAAAGACTCGCTCAGGAAGACTGCCGGAAGGGCTGGATTCTTGACGGCTTCCCGCGTACCACAGCACAGGCATCTGCACTCGATGCCATTCTCCATGAACTCGGAATTCAGCTCACCGCCGTCATCGGCATCAAAGCCAACAGAGATGACCTGGTGAAGAGAGTCAGCGGCAGACTGGTGTGCAGAAAATGCGGCGCTTCCTTCCATAAACTTTTCCGTCAGCCAAAGGTTGAAGGCGTATGCGACAACTGCGGCGGCGAACTGTATCAGCGCGCTGATGACAATGAGAAGACCGTGGGCGAAAGACTGAATGTCTATGACAAGTCTACGAAACCACTGATCGACTACTACAAAGTCAGCGGCCGCTACTATGAAATCAACGGGGATCAGAGCATGGATGAGGTTTATGCCGACATCCAGGATGCTTTGAAGAAGGCTTCCAAATGATCACCGTCTATACACCTGAAGAGGTAGAGAAAATTTCCGCAGCTGGGAGACTGACTGCGGATACTCTCTCTATGCTTGAAAAAGCAGTAAAGCCAGGGATGAGTACCTATGAACTCGATGAGCTGGCTGAAAAATTTATCCGAGACAGAGGCGGGATCCCGGCCTGCAAAGGCTATGAAGGCTTCCCGGCCACCATCTGTGCCTCTGTTAACGACACTGTTGTCCACGGAATCCCTTCGAGAAGAAAAATTCTTAAAAAAGGTGATATCATTTCTATTGATCTTGTGGTACAATTAAATGGTTACATGGGTGACTCCTGTATCACTGTTCCGGTAGGACATACAAACAAGAAAAACCTCCAGCTGATTTCCGCCACCGAAGGTGCACTCTTTGCTGGCATCAAGCAGGCCGTAATAGGCAATACCGTAGGCGACATCGGTCACGCTGTCGAAAGCTACGTGAAACCCTATGGCTATGGAGTACTTCGTGAATATGTAGGTCACGGCATCGGAATCGGTATGCATGAAGATCCGGAAGTTCCAAACTACGGTATACCAGGACATGGACCACGTCTGGAAGAAGGCATGTGCATCTGTATTGAACCCATGATCACCATGGGCAGTCCGGACATCATCTCCCTTCGTGATGGATGGGGCGTCGTGACAGCAGACGGCAAGCCGTCGGCTCATATCGAACACACCATTACCATTACCAAAGATGGTCCAAAAATTCTGACGCTGCGCCATTGATTCCATTGTTACAGGCGGTCAGCATATGATAAGCCAAAGGAGGCTCTCATGAGCAAGGCAGACGTTATTGAAGTCGAAGGTAAAGTAGTAGAAAAACTTCCAAACGCCATGTTCCGTGTCAAATTGGAAAACGGCGGACATATTGTGCTGGCTACGATTTCCGGCAAAATGCGTATGAATTTCATCCGCATCCTGCCAGGAGATAAAGTAACAGTAGAATTGACGCCCTACGATTTAGAGCACGGCAGGATTACCTATCGTTACAAGTAAGCAAGGAGGAACCAAGATGAAGGTCAGACCGTCCGTCAAAAAGATGTGCGACAAGTGCAAGATCATCAAACGCAAAGGCCGCGTAATGGTCATTTGTGAAAATCCGAAACATAAGCAGAGACAAGGTTAATTAAAAGGAGGTTAAAGAGTAGATGGCACGTATAGCTGGTGTAGACTTACCAAGAGATAAGCGCGTTGAGATCGGCTTAACTTATATTTATGGAATTGGCCCCACTCTTTCCAAAGAAATTTTAAGCAAAGCAGGAATTGATGCTGACATCCGCGTCAGAGATCTCTCTGAAGATGATGTAGCAAAGATCCGCGGCGTACTCGCTGATTATAAAGTCGAAGGTGACCTTCGTAGAGAAGAATCCCTCAACATTAAACGTCTGGTAGAAATCGGCTCTTACAGAGGCAGACGTCATCGTGCAGGACTCCCGACCCGTGGGCAGCGCACAAAGACCAATGCTCGTACCCGTAAAGGTCCGAAGAAGACCATCGCAGGCAAAAAGACTGCGACTAAGAAATAATGTTGAAGGAGGGATAACATGGCTACGGTAAAAAGCAAAGCTAAAAGAAAAGAAAGAAAACATGTAGAATCCGGTGCAGCTCATATTCGTTCTACTTTCAACAACACGATCGTAACGATTACTGATTCCAACGGCAATACCATCGCTTGGGCATCCGCTGGCGGACTCGGATTCAAAGGCTCTCGTAAGAGCACACCATTCGCAGCACAGATGGCAGCTGAACAGGCTGCTAAAGTCGCTATTGATCAGGGAATGCGTTCCGCTGACGTTTTCGTCAAAGGACCAGGCGCAGGCCGTGAAGCTGCTATTCGTGCACTGCAGGCAGCAGGCATCGAAGTCAGCAGCATTAAGGACGTCACCCCAATTCCGCACAATGGCTGCCGTCCTCCGAAACGCAGAAGAGTATAAGGATTACCCCTTTGCGTATCATTTTGGCGCTGAAAGGCGCAGAAGGAGGACTTTCGGATGATCGAAAATACAAGCTTCACAATTAAGACTGTGGAACTCAGCGATGATAAGCGTCATGGCAAGTTCGAATGCGAACCTCTCGAAAGAGGCTATGGCATTACTCTGGGAAACAGTTTAAGACGCGTGTTGCTTTCATCTTTAGACGGTGTGGCTATTACGTCTATCAAAATCGACGGCGTGCTTCATGAATTTTCCACTATTAACGGCGTCAAAGAAGATGTAACAGATATGATTCTGAACCTGAAGAAGATCCGCTTCATCGCACATGAAGAAGCAGTCTTCCCGATGACAGTTCGTATCGATATCACTGAAGAAGGTATTTTCCATGCTGGCGACATGAAGTTACCGGCAGAAATTGATGTTCTCAACAAGGATCTTGTCATTTGCACGCTGGATTCCGATGCTCATCTGGGCATGGAAATGACCATCAATCGTGGACATGGCTATGTTCCTTTCACCAAGAACAAAAGAGAGGAAGACGTCATCGGCGTCATTCCGATCGACTCCATTTATTCTCCTGTCATTAAATGCAACTATAACGTCAGCGATACCCGCGTAGGCAATGAAATGGACTACGACAAGCTGACTCTTGAACTGGATACGGATGGATCCGTCAATGCAGACGATGCTGTCGCAACGGCTGCTGACATCCTGATCAGCTGCTTCACGAATTTCCTGAACATCGGAGACGCACAGGACAATAGAGTCCAGGCAGTTTCTGATGAAGCGCAGGAAAGTGATGTCAGCGTAGAGGGAAGCGAAATCGATAAGATTCGCGAACTCCCGATCGATGATCTTGAACTGTCCGTTCGTGCATTCAACTGCCTGAAGAGAGCCGAGATCAATACCATCGGCGAACTGATGGATAAGACAGAAGATGAATTGACCCGTGTACGCAACCTTGGTAAAAAATCTGTAGATGAAATTAAAGAAAAACTGACAAACTTCAAAGGCCTTGGAATTGGTCTGAAGGATGGAAGCGCCAAGGATTGATAGATTTATAGGAGGAAAGAAATGGCACGTAGTAGACTCAGAAGAATCAGCGGTGCTCGCAAGGCTCTGCTGCGCAGTCTCGTAACTTCTCTTTTCCAGTATGGCCGCATCACCACCACTGAAGCAAAGGCCAAAGAACTTCGCCACGTGGCAGACAAAATGATCACCCTCGCTAAGAGAGGCGATCTGCATGCTCGTCGTCAGGCTGAAGCTTACATCATGGATAAAGCTGTTACAAAGAAACTGTTTGACGAAATCGCTAAGAATTATACCGAACGCAATGGCGGCTATACCCGCATTGTCAAGGTAGAAGCTCGTCTCGGCGACAACGCTCCTCAGGTCATCATTGCCCTGGTGGACTAATACAAAATAAAAGAGGCTGCTCTTCGGGGCGGCTTCTTTTTTATTCCTTTCCTGCCCGTGAGAAGGTATAATAGGGAAAGTGAAAATTTTTAGAAAACAGGTGAAAGCTATGGCAATGAATTTTGATATTCCGGACATCTCTGAGACCGCGGCCAAGGCCGTGACAGGGGGAAAGAAGAGAAAGACGAGAAAGATCGGTGCACTCCGGCTCGGAGATACGCTTAAGATGATCGCCAATCACTTCACGTGCACCGAGGAGAGTCGGGACGAAGATAAGAACATTGCGTTCTACTCTCTCTCGGAAGGCGATGAGAAGGCATCCTTCTATGGCGAAGAAGTCTCGCTCACGGGCGTCTGCATTTACCGCAAGAAGACAGTTTCGATTTACGTGGAACTTCCGACGGAGAAGAGAGCGGCACTGATGCAGGCTCTCATGAAGGAAGCGGGCGAAGCGCAGGCATCTAGCGCAATGGATATTTTCGCAGATACCGTGACCTCGATCTTTGTGACACGTCCGGCGAAGGGAGACAAGAGCTTCACGATCGCTCTCATGGACAGCGAAGCAGCGAAAGCGCTCTCTGATCAGGCAGCCATCGAGGCGGAAGAAAAGAAACAGGCAAAGGGGCCTTTGGGACGGCTCTTTTCCACGTTCTTTGATCCCGTGGGCCGTATCAGCCGCAGATCCTATATCCCGAAGATGCTCACTGTCGGCATTCCGGCCGTCTTCATGTTCGCCTTTACCTGCTTCAAGCCAGAGCTTTTTGTGGGAGATGCGAACGTATACATCATGACGTTTCTGATTTTGGGGACGCTCTGCTTCATTTCCCTCATCAGTCTTGCTATGCGGCGCATGTCGGACTTGGGGCTCTCCCATATCTATTACTGGATTTTCTTCGCGATCCTTTTTGCGATCAATCAGCTGGGAGCGCAGTACCTCGGATCGCAGCTCACCGCTACACGGACGATCGCGGTGATCTTCATGGCAGCGGTCATTCTGCTTTCTTTCTTCCCGGGGCAGAATAAGAAAAATAAATATGGTCCGGTTCCAAAGGAGTAGGCATAGTGAGTAGGAACTGGCGGCTAGTGATTTGAGATTAAAAACGGGCTGTGAAATAACGATCATCTCATTTTCGCGTTCAATCTGCCGCGGGGGACTTGCAGCTCTCATAGGAGTGACCGGGAAACCTTATCCCAGCTGTCTTTCATGCCATAGTCACCCTATCCGCCCCTGCGGGGCACCTTCCCCTAGAGGGGAAGGCTGCGATACGAGAATACCATCTTCTAAAAAAAGGCGGCGAAGCCGCCACGAGAGCCCTGAACCTTGAACCCTGAACCAAATGAAAGCAAAGTAAAAAGGGGCTGTGAAGAAATGAGGATTCATTTCTTCACAGCCCCTTCCCGCTATACATATTTCTTCAGCTCGGTTTTGCCACATGATCATTCATGCCGGTATCCTTTGCCGCCTGCCTGTCTTCTGCGAAAGCATTCGCCGTCATGGCAATGATGGGGATCTGTGATTTCTTCGGATCCTTCAGCTTTCGGATCCGTCTCGTCGCCTCATAGCCATTCATGTGCGGCATCTGGATGTCCATAAGAATGAGAGCGTAGTATCCGTCTGCTGCCTCGATGAGACAGTCGCAGCAGACCTGTCCGTCCTCTGCACGCTCCACCAAGATTCCCTTCTCTTCCAGAAGCTCGCAGGCGATCTCCGCATTGAGATCATTATCCTCAGCAAGGAGAATGCGTTTCCCAGTCAATGCTGCCCCCTTGGTCTGACGCCGCCTCTGTTTCTTCCCTTTTGACTTCCGATTCACCGGTCAGATGCAAGGAGAGATCCACGTGGAAGCATGTCCCGCAGCCCTTACGACTCTCGACATGGATCTCGCCTCCCATAAGCTCGATCATGAACTTGACGATAGAAAGTCCCAGTCCGGTCCCGATGACTTGATTCTCTGTAGAAGAGCGCTCTCGAGAAAACTCCTCGAAAATATGAGGCAGGTAATCCTGGCTCATACCGATCCCCGTACCTTGGCAGGTAAAAATATAGCGCGCCCTTTCCGCTTCACTTGGAGGCACTTCGCAAAGCTTGATATGGATCGCCTGCCCTGCCGGCGTATACTTGATGGCATTGCTTACAATGTTTAAGAAGATTTCCTGCACCCTTGTTTTATCGCAAAGGACATAGCGATGCTGGATCTCTACCTCTGATGAAAAATGCAGCTGCTTTTCTTTGATATCCCCCTCAAAAACCGTCTCCACGGACTGCCACATACCCATCAGGTCTTCCGGGGAAAGATTCAGCCGAGCCGTCCCGCTTTCGATACGTGCCATTTCCAGCACCTGATCGATGATCGTCGTCAATAGCGCACTCGACACCTGCATTTTCTTCAGATATTCCCTCGCCTTTTCCGGACGATCCAGATGCTTTTCCAAAAGGCTGGCAAATCCGGCGATGGCATTCATCGGCGTCCGTATGTCGTGGCTCATGTTGAACAAAAAACGAGTCTTTGCTTCATTCGCACTTTTTCCCGATAAGCTGAGCGCTGCAGTTCGGCCGCATACTCTGTTTCCCGACGTCTTCTCCTCGGAAATTGAAAAAAATCGTAACGATCAAGATGGCAAGAAGCCCTGAGATCCCACCGTCAGCGATCCAGTACGCAGGCGGGATCCACCCATTCACAGGCATAATGTCAAAATACCATATCGCATTCGGGATCTCGCAAGTCACTGTCAGGCAATCTTTCGGCATCCCCGATTGTCCGCTGGCGATCGTCATAGGCTGTCCGTCTTTGTTGTTGTGCGTCCAGATCTCCTAAAGGTAGGAAGAACGGGACAACTGGTCCAGTCCTGTTTCATTCAAGAATTTTTGCCAGTCAATGACAATGACGACGAATCCCCAAAATGAATGGTGCCCCCTGCCAGCTGGGATGTACACCGGTGTAAAGAGCAGTGCTCCCTGCCCGCTCTGCTTCAGCGTATAGGGGCATCCCAGCGTATACTTCCCGGTCTCCTTTGCCCGAAGTGCATCATAATATCTTTCATGCTGTGTCAAAAGATTCAGCGACAGCGCCTTCTCGTTCCCCTGCATAGGGTAGATATCGGTGACCACCCCGTTCGGCGCCAGCTCATAAGCCTTGACCACACCGTCTTCATTGGGAAATGCCTTTGCCGTTTCAGAGAATGCATCCTGATCCGGCTCACCCCCCGGCGATGATCCGGCTGGCCATGAAATCGGAGATCTGCACATACTTCTCAAGCCGCATCTCCACACGGCTTGCTGTGATTTTCGCTGTATACATCGCCATATCTTTCTGTTCTTTTTCCATATAACGGAGTATCAGCGAACCTGCCGCAAAGCAAAAAAGAAAAGAGATCACACCCATGAGCACGCAATAGATTTTGATCCGTGCCTCTGTTTTATGCTTTCCTTTATGACTTTCCTCATGTTTTTTCTTCACCATTTGACCGTTCCTTTGTATGATTCTTAACTTCCGTCCTCGATCGCATCAACTTTCTTTTAATTTTACACTTTCAACCGATGACTTTCAATATCATCGGGCGCACCGTCTTGAGGAAAAGCAGCCCGCATATCATCCTTTTTTCACGTTTGGGTATAACCGACGTCACATATTTTGCAAATCAAAAGCCTCTTACGACACATATCGTAAGAGGCTTTTTCTGTACCATCTTATTTCTTAGCTGCTTTCTTAGCTCTGGTTTTTTTAGCCGGTTTTACATTGACTTTTTCTTTCAGCTGTTTGGAAACGCGGAAAGCCGGAGTCTTGGAAGCCGGGATCTTGATGACTTCCTGCGTGGACGGATTGTGGCCTTCACGGGCTTTACGTTCACGGACTTCGAAAGTACCAAAGCCGATCAGCTGGACTTTTTCACCTTTGGCAAGAGCACCGGATACGACATCGATGACAGCCTTGACTGCTTTTTCAGCATCTTTCTTGGTCATTTCTGCTTCCTGAGCGACAGCAGTGATGAGTTCTGTTTTGTTCATAACTAAACATCCTCCTTTAATAATGATGGCTTTTGCCAACAAAGAAGAGTGGTGCACAAGGCACACCGCTTCTCAGCTCCAATGGGCTAGGGGAGCGCTGATGTATCCGTCTTTCGGCAGAAATCCTGCCACAAGACCTGAGCCTCCTCGGGCGAGATGTCCATCAGGCTCTTCCCTCTCTGGAAAAGGCCCTTTTCAAAGGCTCTCAGCTGATCCATGACATATCTGGCGTAGCGATGGAGAGCCAATTCAGGTTCTACCCCTTCTGCATTTATTACACGGTCTAATGCAAAAAGGAAACGCCCCGCCGAAAGCTCTTTATCGACAGCTCCCTTCCCGTCTACGGCTGCCTTGATTTCTTCAACACAAGACGCAGGAAGTGCGCCACCCTCGAGGGCTTCTGTCAGTCCATGGGAACCAACTTTCCTTTGAATTATACATGCTAAAAGCAGACTTGGCAAGTCTTTTGAGACGCCGGAAAGCAGATATTTACGGTTTTTTTCCAATCTTTTCCGTGTTTCCCAGTCCCCAAGGAGCTTTTTTGTCTCTTCCACTGTGATTTTCTCGAAAACGAAGGGATGCCGGCGGATCATTTTCTCATTGATGCCGTCTACGACATCCTGCATGGTGAAGAAGCCTTCCTTCTCCGCGAGGCGCGCATGAAAGACGATCTGCAGCAGCACATCGCCCAGCTCTTCTTTCAGGTTCACCATATCGCCCTTATCGATCGCATCGATCACTTCATAGACCTCCTGCAGAAAATAGGTACGAAGCGATGTATGATCCTGTGCGCGGTCCCAAGGGCAGCCTCCGGGTGCCAGCAGCACATCCATTGTCTTTTCGAGCGGAGACAACGTGAATGGCGTAGGTTCTTTCCCCCTCGCTTTTCGACTGTCAAAAAGAAAGAGGAATGGCTCCTTCCCCTGGTCATGCTGGAATTCATCGATAGTAAGCCTATGAATATGGCCTTCCGAAGAGAGAAGGATGAGTGCGCTCTCCTTCTCATACAGCATAGAAAGCCTCGATGACAGAATGGCCCTTCCCTCCGCTGTCACATTCTTCAGGATGAGAAGGTGCGGCAAAGTCAGGGAGATCGACGCTGCCTCTTCCCCGCCTGCGATGGTCAGCGATTCATCCTCATGAAGTAGCCCCTTTATGGAAAGGAGCGTGAGTGTTTGTTGTATAGTCATTGGCATCACCTCGCTTGGATCTTTGCTGTCATTATAGCATAAAATGACAGGCTCTATTTCGATGGATCGCGGAAGAGGCTTCACAGAGTCCCCATCACTTTTTACTCTTCCGGTTAAGCACCCTTCCGCCAAAATAAAAATCCGTCCGTGACAGATCGTCATAGACGGATTTTTATGGATTAAGCGTTTTTAGCTACTTCGCAGATCTGGGTGAAGCCAGCCGGATCGCTGATAGCGAGTTCGGAGAGCATCTTACGGTTCACTTCGATACCAGCACGGGTCAGGCCAGCGATGAGCTTGCTGTAGGTCAGGCCGTTCTGACGAGCTGCTGCATTGATACGAACGATCCAGAGCTTACGGAATTCTCTCTTCTTGGATCTACGGTCTCTTCTAGCATAGTAGAGAGCCTTCATGACCAGTTCATTTGCTTTTCTGAACTGGGTGTGACGAGCACCTCTATAGCCCTTAGCCAGTTTCAGAATCTTCTTATGTCTTGCATGAGCGGTAACGCCACTTTTTACTCTTGCCATTCTCTTATATCCTCCTTATTAGCCGTTTGGAAGCAATCTTGCTACACGTTTGTAATCAGACTTGGAAACCAGTGCTGCTTTTCTGAAGTTTCTCTTTCTCTTCGGGGACTTCTTTTCGAGAATGTGGCTCTTGAATGCTTTGTTTCTCTTGAACTGACCAGATCCGGTTTCAGTAAAACGTTTTGCCGCAGCGCGACGGGTTTTCATTTTCGGCATTTTGTACTCTCCTTTGTTATGCTTTTGGGGCAACGATCATTGTCATGTTGCGCCCTTCTAATTTCGGTGGCTTTTCGCGAACAACGGTATCACCCAGTTCTTTAGCGAAACGGTCGAGAACATCCTGTCCAAGTTCTGGATGGGTCATTTCTCTGCCACGGAACATGATGGTCACTTTGACTTTGTTTCCATCACCTAAGAAACGCTGCGCATTCTTCAGTTTGACAAAGAAATCATGGTCTTCGATATTTGGACGAAGCTTGACTTCTTTGATCTGGAATACTTTCTGTTTCTTCTTGGCTTCTTTATCACGTTTCTGCTGTTCATATCTGTATTTGCCATAGTTCATGATACGGCATACGGGTGGACGGCCATTCGGTGCCACCTCGACGAGATCAAGTCCTTTTTCTTCCGCCATGCGAATCGCTTCATGGAGCGTCATGATCCCCAATTGTTCATTTGCATCGCTGACAACACGCACCTCTCTGGCGCGGATCTGTTCATTGATGCGAAGTTCCTTACCTATTCTTTTCACCTCCGAAATAGAAATCATTGCAAGTGTAAAGGCGGACAGCATCTGCCGTCCGCCTTGAGTTCATACGTAAACCTTAGTAGCCTGCGCCATGTAAGGTGAGAAGCGGATGACTTCTGCTTGCAATCAATTACAAAGGATATGATACTACAGAAATCGATCCAAGTCAAGAGGAAAATGCAGAAGAGGAAGAGGGCATGCGGGATCAAAGCCTCTCAGGCGCTTATCGCACGCGCCCCTCTTTGCCCCATAACGCCTCAGAAACTGCTGTACTTCTTTCGCGATGAAATGCACAGCTCTCTATGGAGCTGCCCGGGTCCATTATTTCTTCTTCTTCTCGTCCTTCTTCCGTACCTTCTCTTTCTTTTCTTTTTCTTTCTTCGGCTTCTTGACCTTATGGCGTACGTCTTTTCTCGCCTTTTCGCCTTTGACATCACCCGCGGCTTCGATGGCCTTTCTGTCTTCTTCGGCTTCTTCGGCGGCGAGACGACCAGACTCTGCATCTGCTGCTTCCTGCTTGGCCGTCATTGCTTCAGCGTGCTCCCGATCCAGGTCGCCTTCGCTCATTCTGGGCAGGATGACAGTGACGGTCGTGCCTTCCCCTTCTGTACTTTCGATAGAGAGCATGCCTTTGTGCTTTTCTACGATATGCTTGCAAATGGCAAGTCCCAGTCCGCTGCCGCCGGTCGCTTTGTTCCGGCTCTCTTCGGCACGGTAGAAGCGCTCAAAGACGCGTCCCTGCTTATCCTTCGGTATGCCGATGCCTGTATCCGATACCGTAAGGATCATCTTGTCTTCCCCTTCCGGTGAGAGGCGTGCGTATACATCTCCGCCTTCATGGTTGTATTTCACCGCATTATCCAGGAGATTCATAATAAGCTCAGAGAGAAGTGCTGCATTGCCATAGGTATAAAGCGGGTCTGTATCCACGTGTATTTTGACATGCTTGGCATCTGCCTGCGGAGAAATGAGATCGGCTGCATACCGCACCAGGCTGTCCACAGAGACAGTCTTCCATGTGATGGTGGTCTCTGTCTCCTCGATCTTGGAAAGATGCATGATGGTATCGATCAGTGTCAGCATCCGTTGTGATTCATTCACGATGCGGCTGCCGAAGAGACGCACATCCTCCGGCTTCTGGTACATGCCATTGGCGATCATTTCTGCAAACCCGCTGATGGAGGTCAGCGGTGTCTTCAGCTCGTGCGAAACATTGGCGGAAAATTCGCGGCGCATTTTTTCAGCCATGTAGGAAGCCGTCATATCACGAAGTACGATGAGAAGGCCGGATTCTCCGTCAGTGAGTACGATCCGATTCATGACCATACGGAAGGGCTTATCAAAGAGGCACATGGTGTACTCCTGCTTCCCCTCGCTGTGGTAGGCTTTGCCGATGACGCGAAGCCAGTCCTCATCATGATACAGGCTCGCTATACGGCGAAAGCGCTTGTTTTCGTTCGGATGGAAAATATCTTCGATCGTCTTATTGTAATCGATGATCTCCCGGCTGCCATTCAGAAGGATGATGCCGTCTGCGATGGTATCAACCACGATGCGGATTGTATTTCTTTCCTCTTCGATATCCTCCATATAGTTTTCGATATCATTGTGCTGCTCTTCGACCTTGCGGATAAGAGGACGCAGTTCCTTATATTCCGGCGGCAGCTCGTCCACCTTCTCTCCCTTCATGATACGCTGCACGAGGTCTCCCAAGAGATGGAAGGGTTTCAAAATACTTTCTGTCTCCCGTTCCGCAGCAGCCAGACAGCCCACGGTGAAGACAAGGAGGAAGATGAATATCTCCGGCAAGTAGGAGGAATAGCCTTTGTAATTCACCATGCGTCCACTTGAAAGCCGGAGTACCGTGCCGTCATCTGCTCTGACGGCATAATAGCTCTTCGGCTTGTCAAAGGAGTCCTTATGCACTTCGTGCCCACTGCCCATCGCAAATGCCGCCTTCACTTCGCCGCTTGCCTTGTAATCCTCCTCCTTGTGGTCACTGTCATAGATGACAGAGCCATCGGTATCGAGCCAGACAATGTGAATGGCACGTTCATTGTCTTTGAAGACCCAGTCCAGATACTCGATGCTGCTCTCTTCCTTGTCCTTGGAGATCGCACCGGAAAGCACATGCGCCGTGCGCCCGAGCTCTGCACTGATTTGCTCCTGCATGCCCTGGTAATATAAGATGGCCGAGAGTATGAATGTCACGACCACGGATATGATGCCCATAAAGAGCAGACTTTTATAAATTCGTCCTCTCATGTGTTTCTCCTACGTGAGTTGTATTAGTAGAAATATAAAATAGAGCAGCATGGCTGCCTATGCATGACTCCATAAGTAATAGGTTCTAAATCATGGATTAGGAATTAGGGGCCTTGAGTGACTTGTGACTGGTGACTTGAATACGACTTTCGGGCATCGCTCCGTAAACATTCACGGCGCAGCCGCCACCTTCAATCCTAATTTCTCATTCCTAATTTTTCAAAGTTTGAAGGCAGGGATTAGGGATGAGTGGCTAGGGATTAGGTTTGCGATACGAGAAAATCGCTAATTTCAAACCTCCGCGGCGCTTCTGATTTTTATGCGTCGCACCACCATTTCTAATTTCTCATTCGAGCAAAGCTTTCATCCGCAATCCATGGGCGCCCCGCCCCTTGGGCTACCCTCACGCCTCTACCCTATTTTCTATCCCCCAGCCTGTAGCCCACGCCACGGACCGTGCGAATGAGAGAGCCTTCTTCCCCAAGCTTCTGGCGAAGGCTCATGATGTGCATATCGATGGTGCGGCTTTCCATTTCAAAAGGAGAATCCCATACCGACTGCATGATCTGATCGCGGGACAGGACGATTCCCTTATTCAGCAGGAGATAACAGAGCAGGTCGAATTCTTTGAGCGTCAGTTGGATCTCTTTTCCGTCTGCTGTGACGACATGCTGCTCCTGATCCACGACGATATGACCGTAAGAGAGCAGCTTCTTATTCGTCTCCGTCGCTTTTTTGGTTCGTCGAAGGACCGAACGGATCCTTGAGAGCAGCTCCATGATGCCGAAAGGCTTCGTCACATAGTCATCCGCTCCGCAGTCAAGCCCTTTTACGATATCGAACTCACTCGTTTTCGCCGTCATCATGATGATCGGGACCGTCTGCATGGCTCCGCTCCCCGGCGCTCTCATTTTCTTCAAAATGGTCAGCCCATCCTCGCCCGGAAGCATGATATCCAGGAGCAGCATGTCAGGTATATTTTTCTGCAGCGCATCATACAGCGCATTGGCATCACCAAAGCCTTCGACCTTGTACCCCTGTCCCCGGAGCGCATAGCTCACCAGTTCGCGAATACTTTCATCATCTTCTACACAGTAAATTAAGGGCATGAAAACCTCCTGTACATTGACCGAAATACACCAGTTATCCTTATCCGTAAAATGAGGAATGGTGGAGCGGCGTAGAACAATAAGAAGCGCCACGCCTTCATTTCTGATTTCTCATTCCTTATTTCTATTTCCTATCCAAAAGCCGGCACGCCAGAGACCTTGATCGTCTCTGACCCGCCGGTGATGTATTCCTTATTATTTTATCATATGAAATCAACCAAAGTTACCGGAAATGTAGCGGATGGTTCTTTCTTTCTGCGGATTCTCGAAAATCTGTCTGGTTTCACCGTATTCCACCATTTCACCGAGATAGAAGAAGGCTGTCTTGTCAGCGATACGCTGTGCCTGCTGCATGTTATGGGTGACCATGATGACCGTGTAACGTTCCTTGAGCTTCACGGCGAGTTCTTCGATATGAGCGGTGGAGATCGGGTCAAGGGCGGAAGTCGCTTCGTCCATGAGAAGCACATCCGGCTCTACTGCAAGCGCTCTGGCGATGCAGAGACGCTGCTGCTGACCGCCGGAGAGACCGAGGGCAGACTTGTGCAGGCGGTCTTTCAGCTCGTCCCAGATGGCAGCCTGACGCAGGCTGTTTTCTACGATCTCATCCAGATCCGCTTTCTTGGTGATCCCTTTCAGTCGGGGACCATAAGCGACATTATCATAGACACTCTTCGGGAAGGGGTTCGGCTGCTGGAAAACCATGCCGACATGGCGGCGAAGAACGATCGGGTCGATATCTTTATAGGCGTCGACACCGGCCAGAAGGATCTCCCCTTCTACACGACAGGACGGGATGAGGTCATTCATGCGGTTCAGCGAGCGCAGGAAGGTCGATTTCCCGCAGCCGGACGGTCCGATGAGCGCGGTGATCTGGTTCTTTTCAACGCGAAGATTGATGCCCTTCAGTGCCTGAAAAGAGCCGTAGTAAAGATCGACATTCTTGCAGTCAAAGCTGATATTGTTATAGACCGAGATGGCCGGTGCCTCGGCAGGAGCCGGGACCGCCATGGAATTTCCATTATAGTACATTATGCATGTTCTCCTTCTGTTTTCTTAGTAATGTAGTGACTGATGAGGCGGGCTCCGATGCTGAAGGCCAGGACCATGAGCATCAGAACCGCGGAAGCTGCTGCTGCTGTATCAGCGGCAGATCCGCCGACGCCTTCAGTACGAGACGCCCAGACCTGCAAAGACAGGGTTTCACCCGGGCGGAACGGATTCAGCGGGCAGACCGGAGAGGTGATATCCCACACCTGCCAGCTGATATCGGTGCTCATGCCTGCGGTGTAAAGGAGCGCGGCGGCTTCGCCGAAGCCTCGTCCGGCTGCAAGGATGATGCCGGTCACGATCGGTCCGATGGCTGCCGGCAGCATGACCTTCCAGATGGTCTCGAAGTGGGTCGCCCCCAGTGCGAGGCTGCCTTCTTTGAATCCATGCGGCAGTACTTTCAGCGCATCATAGGTGGTCGCAGTGATAAGCGGCAGAGACAGGACGGACACCGCCAACGCCCCTGCGAAGAGGTTCCACTGGGAACCGACCATGATGATGAAGACCAGATACCCGAAAAGGCCGACTACGATCGAAGGGAGAGAGGACAATGTCTCGATGGCGATGCGAAGAGCATTGATGATGCGGCCCTCCGGCGCATATTCTGCCATGTACACGCCGGCAAAGATACCGATCGGTACAGAAATCACAAGAGAGAGGAAAACAAGATAGACGGTGTTGAAAAACTGATTTCCGATGCCATTTGCTTCAAAAGAGAAGATCTCAGGACGGAAGGCTTTGATGCCGCCCCAGACCACATACATCGTAAAGGCGATGAGAAGCAGGACGAAGGCTCCGGATACCACGTAGAAGACAGCCGTTGCAAGATTGTCGGACATATGCGCCCGCTTAAGCGAGCCGCTCACGTGACGAAGCTCATCTGCCGAAAGGGAAGAATTCGGGTTCATCAGATTTTCTCCTTTCTGGCAGCGATCAGATGGATGATCAGAATGAAAAGAAGGGAAACGATAAAGAGCAGGAGCGCCATGGACCAGAGGGCCGCATTGAATTCGCCGCCATCCATCGCACCGCCCATATCGGAAGCAATCGCAGACGTCAGGTTATTCGTCGGGTCAAGCAGGCTCTTCGGGAATGCGCGCATCTTCCCGATGACCATGGAGACAGCGAGTGCTTCGCCGAAAGCTCTCGCCAAGCCGAGCACGATAGCGGTCAGGATGCCGGACATCGCAGCAGGGAGAAGCACTTTGTAAATCATCTGCCAGCGGGTAGAGCCAAGACCATAGGCGCCTTCGATATACTTCTGATTCACACTGCGGATGGCATCGGCGGAGACGGAAGTGATCGTCGGATAGATCATGACGGAAAGCACGATCGCTGCCGCCAGCACCGACTGCCCGTGAGAGCGATCGAATACCTTCTGAATGAGCGGTACCAGAACGACCAGCCCGACCCAGCCGTAAACAACAGATGGGATCCCAATGAAGATTTCTACCGCCGGACGAATGATCTTTTCTCCGATTTTAGGCGAAATCTGCGTCATGAAGATCGCCGTAGAAAGGCTGAAGGGGATAGCAATGACCAGTGCGACGGCGCAGGTCAGGATAGAACCCCAGATGTAGATCGCCGCACCGATCTGTCCGCCGCCGACTTCGGTATCCGTTGGCTTCCAAACCGGAGAGAAAATAAACTCACTCACTGAGTGATGAAATTGTGTGAACGAAAGCATGCCTTTCGCTAAGAGGAAACAGCCGATGGCGATCGTCAGGACGACCAGGAATCCGCCGCAGAGAATCGAGAGGCTTTTGCCGAAGTATTCTCTGCGGAACATATGCTGGTTCGTACTGCTGCCCTCCATATTGACTCCTTTTTCAAAAATCGGGACCATGAATTATTCTCCTTGATAGAAACGGGAAAGGCGGCTGCCCAAAGCAGCCACTTTCCCCGTATTCTGTAAGCGTTATTGCAAAATCGTATTTAATTTGTTTGGACAAAGGGCTGAGCTTAGCAGTCAGGCATTACAGGTGACTGGTGACTAGTGACTGGTAGCTAGGGATTAGGTTTGCGATACGAGAAAACCGCTAGTTTCAAACCTCCGCGGCGCTTCCATATTTTTATGCACCGCACCAGCACTCCTCACTCCTCACTGGCGAGCAAAGCTTTCATCCACAATCAGTGGACAAGCCGCCCCACGGGCTACCCCCCATTTATTTCTTCATCTTAGAGGAAACGCCGTAGCCCTGTTTTTCGATTTCTACGCCATATTCATCAGAGAGAATGTAGCCCAAGAATGCTTTGACAGCACCGGTCGGTTCACCCTTGGTGTACATGTGTTCATAGCCCCAGACTTTGTAAGTGCCATTATAAGTATTTTCCAGAGTCGGTGCCACGCCGTCGATAGCAAGCGCTGCAACGTCTTTGTTGTTGACGAGGTATGGAAGAGCAACATAGCCAATAGCGCCCTTGGTCTGTGCTACGCTCTGGATCAGCGTACCGCTGTCGTCAGTTTCCAGAGATTTGTTGGATGCTTCTTCCTGACCAGCGAGAGCCAGTTCCGTGAAGAGAGCGCGGGTGCCGGAAGTGGTCGGACGGGTGACGAGGACGATCGGTTCATCCGGGCCGCCTACATCTTTCCAGTTCGTGACTTTTGCCGTGAAGACATCCTGCAGCTGCTGGGAGGTCAGGCTCTTTACTTTGTCAGCGATATCTTTATTGATGATGGTCGCAACGGTCATGGTGCAGACCTTATGGTCTACGAGGCCTTTGGCTTTTTCTGCCGGCAGCTTCTTTTCAGCCGGTACGTCGGAGTTACCGATGTTGACAGAACCTTCAGCGACCTGCTTCAGGCCGGTGCCGGAACCGCCGGCATTCAGTGTCAGAGAAACTTCCGGATTCTTGCTCTTGAACTTAGCCGCTGCATCCTTTACCAGCGGAAGCAGTGCGGAAGAACCGGAAGAAGTGACCTGTCCGGTGACCTTTGCGCCAGAAGCAGCACCGCTCTTTGCCGGCTGGCTATTTCCGCCGCAGCCTGCTGCTGCGATCAAAGCGGTAGAAGCCAGTGCCAGTGCCATCATTTTTTTGAGTTTCATTTTGTGTCCTCCTTAGAGACATACCTTTTATTTTTGTTTTCTCTTGCGTTGATATTTGTAGTCTAAAGGATAGATGTAAAAAAGAAAGAACAGGTGCTGTACAAGTATGGTTTAGATTGTAAATGAAATGTAAATGGGGTAAAGGGTTCAGGGTTAGCTCCTTGGGCGTGCTGCCCTTTGATTCCGTTTGAAAGCTTCGCTTGAATGAGAAATTAGAAATGGTGGTGCGGCGCATAAAAACATAGAAGCACCGCGGAGTATAAATCTGGCGATGCCCAAAAGCTGTATTCAAGTCACCAGTCACTTCACTAGTCACTCCTAATCCCCAATCCCTAATCCCTAGCTACTCATCCCTGCTTTCAAACTTCAGATGGATGGGGTCAGATGACATTTCAGGCAAAAGGCCGCCACTCCTACTGAAAGCTTTTTCAAAAATCAAAAAACTGTTCAGTATAGTGAAAACTTTTTCCGATTTTGGAAATTTGTTCACTATACTGAACAATTTGATCCATCGATCTATTTCTCATCCAATGATTGCATGAGAAGAAAATCTTTGAGTTTCACATGACGCACGGTACTGGTCGAATAATCAAAATCATCATTTGTGATGAGGATTTTTTCTCGCGCATTATCAAGTCCCGCAAACGTCCCCATCTCTCTGTCATACGCTTTCTCTTCCGCCACCGTGTATGCCACCTGGATTAGATACTCCCTCTGCCCTTTGGCTGCGATGAAGTCGATTTCCTGTCCCCGGTTATTATATACATTCACTTCATAACCCATATAGATAAGCTCGTTATACACCACATTCTCCAGATTATGCGTCACATCATAGCGTCCAAACGGCTGATGAATCGTATTGAAGGCCACATCTTCATCATATAACTTCTCAAAAAAGTCCAGTTTCTTCTTTGCTTTCAGAGAATACTGTGAGACTTGGCGAATCGCGTATGCCTCCTCCAGATACCTCAAGTACTTCATGACCGTGTTGACAGAAATCTGTACTTTCTGACTGCGCAGATATTTTGAAATCGAATTGGCACTGAAGATACGCCCATTCGAAACCATGATGTACTCGACCAACCGCCGGAACACCTCCGCCTTGCGGATTTGGTATCGATTCATAATATCATTCAAGACAATCGTCCGGTGCAGATCCTCCAAGTATCGCAGCATGGCTTCTTTCTCCTGAAATTCCAGACGCTTCGGAAAGCCTCCATAAATAAGGTACTCACTGATCGGCGCCTCTTCTCCGAGTTCTTTGGCATACGCTGCGATCTCTTTGTACACGAAGGGCCGTATGCAGAACGCCACATATCGCCCCGACAATTCCTTGGTGAATTCTTTCGACAACAATTTGGAATTACTGCCCGTAACAAAGAGCGAAATATCCTCCAGACGCAGCGTGCGACAGGCTAGATTCCAATCCTTGACCAACTGCACCTCATCCAGAAACACATAGCACTTGCCCTCCTTTCGTCGGGCCAGCACATAGGAAATCAAACTGTCTGCATCTGGAATCTCCCGCAGCAGCCGCGTGTTTTCGAAATTTAGAGAAAGAACCTGCCGTCCCGCTTGCTCCAGCTCCTCTTTGATCTGACTCAATATGACCGATTTCCCGGAGCGGCGAATCCCTGTGATGATCTTGATCAGATCACTGTCATAGAATGGACGGATCTGGGAAATGTAATGTTCTCGTAGTATCATCTTTCTCACCTCTTTTTGTTCATTATACTGAAAAGTTTTCCAAAAATCAAAAAACTGTTCAGTATAGTGAAAAGTTTTTCCATTTTTGGAAATTTGTTCACTATACTGAACAGTTTGAACATGGGGCGGAAAGGAGGCACACCTATGCTGCATCCTTTCTGCTTATTTGAAAACGACGCTATTGTTATTGTCTTTTTTTGCCTTTTCGTAAGCCTGCTGCGCTTCCGCATATGTGCTGCAGGTAGCAAACGTTGTTCCAGCGGGTTTACCATACTCAACCGGTAGCTGCGCCAAACCATTGTGAGTTTTTCTATCAGCGCCAGGCTGATTTAGCCAGACACGATTCTTAATCACCGAATACTGCTTGGCTTTCGGGTCATAATAATAGGACAATACGGGTTCCTGGCTCCAGCCTTTCCCCTCATACGTCAATTTTGTTGAGTCAAAATCTTTTTCTGTGGTCCAGTACAAGCCGACTCCGTCAGTGCCGAGCTTATCCGGCTTCAGCCCGTTGTAATACGTCCACATCGTAGCGCCCAATTCCGAAGTAAGGCTCTTTACTTTATCATCTGCAGCATCGTCTGTCTTGAGCCATACAGAGGAAAATAGCCCACGGTTGTAATCGATACCATACCCATTGCCGGGGTAACTGGTTTGCATCTGATCAAGGCGCTTCAGAACCGCTTCCATATCAAAAGTTCCCGTATTCTTCTTCGCCGTCTCCATAAGGTTCGACGCATTTCCGAACACATTCTTGATCGAGTCTGCGACTCCTGTCTGGGAGTAGATCCCCCATCCGATACCGATGATGATCGCGAGCATCAGCGCAGCGCATACTCGACAAGATCCTGCCCCTTCTACGAATTTTTGTAAAATGTGAACACTTTTTTCATTCTCCTTCATTGTCTATTGTCTATATTTTAGCAAAAAAAGGATAGGGAAATCAATGCCATCCCAGTTGCTCTCACAATCAAAAACCGCCCTGCTTTGGCAGGACGGTTTTTCAAGCGCATGTATTTATCTTATTCGATAACCATGAGGAGGTCGCCGGATTCGATGCGCTGACCAGCCTTGACATGGATCTCACTCACGATACCATCCATCGGCGCGGTGATGGTGGTTTCCATCTTCATCGCTTCGGTGACGATGACGGGGTCGCCCTTCTTGACAGAGGAGCCCTTTTCGACGAGGAGTTTTACCACGGAGCCGGAGAGTGTCGCACCGACTTCGCCCGGTACGTCCTTGTCCGCTTTTCTGGAGGTATTCGCAGACTCTGCCACATGAGCGTCGTGGATCTTGATCTCGCGCGGCATGCCGTTCAGCTCGAACTGAAGCTCTCTGTTGCCTTCCATGTCCGGTTTTGTGACATTGTCAAGGCGAACGAGGAGCATCTTGCCTTCATCGATGTTGATGCGGATTTCTTCACCGACTTTCATGCCGAAGAAATAGGTCGGCGTATCGAGGAGAGAGAGGTCGCCATACTTATGATAGCGTTCCATGTAGTCGGAGAAGACCTTCGGATAGATGCAGTAGGAGGAGACATCTTCTTCACGGGTCGGGATGTGCTTCTCTTTCATTTCCATCTTGACTTCTTCAAAGTCGACATTCTCCGGCTGGCTTTCGAGGTGCGGCTTCTGTCCGCGCAGGATGATCTGCTGAAGTTTTTCCGGGAAGCCGCCATACGGGATGCCGAGCTTGCCGTCGAAGAAATCGACAACGGACTGCGGGAAGTCGAGGGTGTCTCCCTTTTCATAGATATCTTTCTCGGTCAGATGATTCTGTACCATGAAGAGTGTCATATCGCCGACGACTTTGGAGGACGGGGTGACCTTGATGATATCGCCGAACATCATATTGACCTTCGCATACATGCGGCAGACTTCCGGCCACTGGGCTCCGAGGCCGACAGCCGTTGCCTGCTGGCGCAGGTTCGAGTACTGTCCGCCAGGCATTTCATGCTGGTAAAGGGTCGTATTCGGATTCGTCATCTTGGAGTCGACGCCTGCATAGTACGGACGGACACCCTGCCAGTAGCGGTCGATGGTCTCAAGCGCATCGATATCCAGCTGCGGCTGGCGAGGATTGTTCTGCAGCGCGTAGTACATGGAGGTCATGGACGGCTGGCTGGTGCCGCTCGAGAGCGCGCCGGTCGCCACGTCCAAGATATCGACGCCTGCATCGACGGCTTTGGCATAGGAGTACAGGGTGCATCCGCCGCCTTCGTGGCTATGGAGATGGATCGGAAGATCGACGGCATCTTTCAGCGCAGAGATCAGGGCATAGGCAGCTTCCGGCTTGAGAAGACCCGCCATATCTTTGATCGCGATGATATTCGCACCGGCATCCTGCATCTGTTTTGCGAGGTCGGTGTAGTATTTCAGGGAGTACTTCTGACGGTTCGGATCCATGATATCGCCGGTGTAGCAGAAGCAGGCTTCGGCGAGCTTTTCTTTCTTGCGGACTTCATCGATGGTGACCGTCATATGGCTGAGCTGGTTCAGGCAGTCGAAGATACGGAAGACGTCGACGCCATTGTCAGCCGCCTGGTCAATGAAGTGGCGGACAACATTTTCCGGATAGTTGGTATAGCCGACGGTATTCGCACCGCGGGTCAGCATCTGGAAGAGAATGTTCGGTGCAGCTTTTCTCATCTGGCGAAGACGTTCCCACGGGCTTTCATCAAGGAAACGGTAAGCCACGTCGAAGGTCGCGCCGCCCCAGTTTTCAAAGGAGAAGAGCTGCGGGACGTGAACAGCCGTGTAGTGGATGGCATTCATGATGTCATGGGTTCTGACACGGGTCGCGAGCAGAGACTGGTGCGCATCGCGGTACGTGGTATCCATGAACATGACTTCCTTCTGGTCCATGACCCACTTGGAGAATTTCTCCGGCCCCATTTCATCGAGCAGCTGCCGGGTGCCTTTCGGCGCTTCGATCTTGTCTGCATCGAGCAGCGGAAGCGGATTGAAATCCGGCTTTTCCTGATGACCGGCACCGGCATAGCCATTGACGGTGATGTCGCCGATGTAGGAGAGCAGCTTCGTGCCGCGGTCGGAAATCATATCCGGTTCCTGCAGGAGCCACGGGTTTCTGTCGATATAATTGACATCGCAGAGCCCTTCCTGGAAATCACGGGTACGAAGCATGTTCTGCAGGAAATAGATATTCGTCTTCACGCCGGAAATGCGGAATTCTTCGAGACAGCGGAGCATCTTGTGGATGGTGTCCTTCGGATGAAGGGCATGCGCAGTGACTTTGACGAGGAGAGAATCATAGTACGGGGTGATGACAGCACCGGTATAAGCCGTGCCGGCATCGAGACGGATGCCCGGTCCGCCGCCGGAACGATAGGCAATGATTTTGCCGGTATCCGGCATGAAATTGTTCTGCGGATCTTCCGTGGTGATACGGCACTGGATCGCAACGCCTTTGTACCAGATTTCATCCTGCTGGCCAATGGCAATTTCCGGCCCGTCAAGAGCATAGCCTTCTGCGATGAGAATCTGGCTCTTTACGATATCCACATTGGTGATCATTTCGGTGACGGTATGTTCGACCTGAACACGCGGATTGACTTCGATGAAATAGAAGTGCTCTTCATCCTGATCGACAAGGAATTCGACCGTACCGGCATTCACATAGTGGACATTCTTCATCAGTTTGACTGCCGCATCGCAGATGTTCTTTCTGAGTGCCTTCGGAAGAGACCACGCCGGCGCCATTTCGATGACCTTCTGGTGACGGCGCTGGATGGAGCAGTCACGTTCGAAGAGATGAACCACATTGCCGTGTTCATCGCCCATGACCTGTACTTCGATGTGCTTCGGGTTCATGATGCAGCGTTCGACATAGACCTCATCATCACCGAAGGCCATCTTGGCTTCAGAGCGCGCACGGTTATACGCTTCCTCCAGATCTTCCATGCGGTCGACATTTCTCATGCCGCGTCCGCCGCCGCCATTGACGGCTTTGATCATGACCGGGAGTCCGTAGGTTTCGGCGAAAGCCTTCACTTCATCAAAGCTGTGAACCGCACCCTTGGTCCCCGGAATCATCGGGATCTGGGCTTTTTCCGCCTGAATGCGGGCATTCACCTTGTCACCAAACATGATGAGATGTTCGACTTTCGGTCCGATGAAAATGATGCCTTCTTCTTCGCAGCGCTGAGCAAGTTTCGCATTTTCAGCGAGGAAGCCGTAGCCCGGATGAATGGCATCGACATCATGCTCCTTGCAGATGCGGATGATGTCTTCGATATCAAGGTAGGCATCGATCGGCTTATCCCCTTCACCGACCAAGTAGGCTTCGTCTGCGCGGTTTCTGTGCAGGGACAGGATATCTTCTTTCGAATAGATAGCCACGGTGCGGATGCCCATTTCACTGCAGGCTCGGAATACGCGGATCGCGATCTCGCCGCGGTTGGCTACCAGTACTTTATGGATTCGTCTCATGAGATTCTCCCTCTCAATAAAATAGAATGAACACGATGACCGCGTCATTCTGATGCGCTTTTAGCGTTTGATAGTACTATTTTAACCAGTGAAAGCTGCAAAATCAATAGTCTGTATGAATTGGTATCAATCATGGTTTTAATAAATGATATGAATGGATGGGCAATGATTTGTTATGTGTTATATATCATGTTTATCATAAACATAATTGCATCATTTAAGGGTTCAGGGTTTTGGTGGCAGCTTCGCTGCAAAATATATATTTGCGGCGAAGCCGCCACCACCATTTCTAATTTTTCATTTCTCATTCAAACGAGGCTTTCAAATGAAATCAAAGGGCGACCCGCCCCCATGGCTACCCTTGAACCCATTATCTTCCACAATATTTTCTGAAGTCGCAGAACCGGCACGCCGTCGGGAGCTCGTTCTTTTTCATTTCACAGCGCCGCGCAAAATCACGCGCCAGAATCCGCCTTGCCGTCGCATCGAATTCTTCCATCCGTTTCTCCACGCGTTCTTTGCTCATAGGAAAAACGACACAGGGGTTTTCGGCATCGTTGGTGAAGTACAGGACGAGCCTTTCCACGGAGCGGCCGAGTTTCGTTTCGACGAGGTAGGCATACACCTCGAGCTGGCTCAGGTATTTCTCCATAAGGGGACTATCCATCGGCGGTTTCTTCCCTGTCTTGAAGTCTATGACCCGTACCTTATCCCCATTTCCCGAGAGAAGGTCGATGGTGCCATTCAGGATGTAGTCATCTTTGACCAGCTCAAGAGGACACTCGGCAGCGAGCGCATCATCCCAGTTTCCTTTCCGGAAATCCACATATCCACGAATTTCTGCAAAGGCCTGCTTCAGTTTTGCCTCAGGAAGCCAGCTGTTTTCTTTATCAGACAGGGAAATGTAATTCGCCATCATCCATCCATAAATGGCAGGGGGCGTCACGCGATCGGCCTCTCCGCGAAGGACCGCGCGGTGGATGTCCTCGATCGTCTCATGGACAAGCTCGCCGTACATGGCATGGCTCCCCTGCGTGCCCGCAAAGCTGTAGCCGCGATGCCAGAGATACTTCATCGGACATTCTTCATAAAGGGCGATCTGCGACGTGAAGGCGAAACGCGGCTTAAATACATTCCGCCCCACAGGGCGGCAGGTGAGGTGGTGGTAGTCCGCTTCTTTCGCATTATATGCAGGAAGAGCGGGCATGATCCATTGAAATTCTTCCGAGGTGTCCCCCCTCTTTTGAGAAGATGCGAGGACGAGGAGCGTTTCCGCGCGGGAGAAGGCCGTATAGTACTTGCGCCATAAATCAAAATTTTTCATTTCCTTCGGTGGCTCGGCAGACTTTCGTCCGCTCACCTTTTCCACCACGCGGGAAATCAGGTCACTTTCCGCATCCCAGCGCGCCCGCTCGTCGAGCGATGGCACGATGACAACGGGGTACTCGAGCCCCTTTGCCTGGTGGATATTCAGGAAGGATACGGAGCCCGAGGGCGCATAGCGCTCTTCATCTTCGTACTCATTCACGCCGTTTTCAAACCACAACCGCAGATAGCGAGAAAAGAAGAGATGCACATCCTCCACAGTCTCCTCGCCATGCCCGTGATTCTCCGGCAGGAAAAAGCCAAAACGGGCAATCAGGCGCGTGATGGCGGACAGATTTCTGGTTGCATTCGATTCACCCCGGACTGCGCTGTCCAAAATGTCGGAAAAAGGTGCAAAGGAGAGCATCTGGTAGACGAGGTGCAAAAAAGAGGCGGGGAGTTTCTTCTCATAGGAAATGACACTCCGCGTGCGGTCCAGCCAGTCTTTCAGCGCTCGGTGCTCGGGTTTCGCGAGCATCATCCGCGCGACGCCCATGCACTCGAAGTACGTCTCGAGAATCCCCCTCGTTTCCTGCATGTCGTCCCGATTTTCCATGGAATCCGAAAAGCCGGGAAAGAGCAATAGGAGCGTCCCGATCAGCCACTCGACTTCATGGCGCTTAAAGAACCAGCCCGCCCGCGGCGCGTAGGACGCGATGCCCTTCCGTCGAAGCTGCAGTTGCAAAGCGCGCGATGCATTGCTTTTCACGGACGAACAGAGTACCGCCACTTGGTTATAGTCCGTGATCTGCCCCCGTTCCTTCAGCCCTTCGATGAATTCAGCGATCCGCGCATGGCACTCGGAAAGATCCTTCCCCGTGATGCGAAGGACGGGCGTCCCCATTTCCTCTGACGCGGCATGAATGTCCCCCTTCACATAGCGGAACATCCGCCCATCCGCTCCGCGCCAGCTTTTGAGTCCGCGCATCCAGTCCATGCAGAAGCGGACAATGCCCGGATGCGAACGATAATTCGTATCCAGCTTGAACGTATGGCATTTCTCATAGGTCTTCGAAAATCCCAGAATATTTCCGATGGACGCCCCGCGGAAGCGATAAATACTCTGGTCATCATCCCCCACCACGAAAATCTGCTGCGAAGAGCCTCCCAGAAGACGGATGAGCTGCTCTTGGATGAAATTCGTATCCTGATACTCATCGATCATGATGTACCTGATCCGTTTCTGCAAGCTGTCAAGGATCTCCGGATGGGAAGAAAGAAGCGCATAGGTCTCCTTCTGCAGGCGGGAGAAATCGATGAAATGTCCTTCCTCTTCGAGCCGCGTGTACTTCATCATCATCCGCGCGAGCACTTCTACGCGCCCGCCCAGTGCATTTCCGCAGGTCCGCCGCATTTCTTCGGGCAAGAGAAGCTCTTCGGAGAGACCGTTCACATAGCGGCAGAGCGTCTGACACTGGCGCCATGGAGAAATCCCCACCAGCTCCCCCTTCTTCAGATAGGAATCCTGTACCACACGGCGGAAATCCGGGATGGCCGCAAATTCCGAAAGATGCTCATACACCATGTACTGCTGCTCGAACTGATCCACTGCCAGATAATTCTTCGTCAGATGCGTATACTCCTGAAATTCTTTCAGAATCTTTCGGCAAATGTGATGAAAGGTACCGATGTACATCTCATGCAGATTCACCTCGATGCCCGCCTTCGTCATCACATCCGTGAGACGCGTCGTCAGTTCCTTCGATGCCTTCTGCGTGTATGTGACCAGCATGATTTCTTCCGGCTTCACCCTCTTCTCGCGGATGAGGTAAAGCACGCGCTGGATGATGGTATAGGTCTTCCCCGTCCCCGGCCCCGCGATCAAGAGCGTAGGGCCGGTCGAGGAAACAGCAGCTTTCTGAGAATCATTCATGATTTAGCTCCTTGGAAAATAGTGACTGGGGACTGGTGGTTAGGGACTAGTGACTGGTGACTGGTGACTAAATGCCGCTCGTTCCATATTTGCATGAAGCTCTGCGGCGCTTTGTTTTTAGCGCCGTACCTTTACTCTTCACTTTCTCTCGTACCATGACACAAGGTGACCGCGACTAACACCGGCAAACACAGAACGTAAGCGAACGAGTAGCGAAAGACGGAAGAGGCCGGCGTGGAAAGAAGAAGCGTCCCTGTATTTGCCAAAAGGGGAAGCAGTGCAAAGAGGAGCGTTGTTCTTCCCTGCCTGATCCAGATGAGTCCCAGAAAGAGCACGATCCAGAGCGAAAGCCCCGTCCCGATGAAATGGCTTCCCTCATACGAGACATTCGCAAGTCCCGCCTTGAGCCAAAGCGGCATCGGGAAATCCCCCGTCGCCATGCGGTCATTGTCCGCCGGCTTCATATCTTTCGTGTTCTCATCCGATAGCGCCCAGCCAAAGCGCGACTGCACGTCATACTCGAAGGGATCCAGATTCCAAAGGGCATATGTCTCTGTCAGCCAGCCTTCGACATAAATCCGCGGATTTCGAAGGCCTGTATCCACCCATGCCGACAGGAATTCTTTTTTCTGCCCATTCAGCCAGTTTCTATGGAAATGGTCATGCCACTTTACAAAGTCCACAGTATAGGGTGAGTATTCTTTCTTCCACTCTTCTTCGGTGAGAAGGTTTTCCATCAGCGTTTTCGTTTCCTCGCTTCGCTCACCGCCAAGCACCATCGTGCGCCCGAGCTGCTGGAGCGGGATCGCCATAGACTCCTGAAAGAGCGGCTCCCAGTGATGGGTGCGCTGGATGACCAGTGCAGGGACGGTGGAGATCAACGCAAAAATCATGAAAAAGAGGAGAATCTCCTTCCGCTTTTCCAGAAAAAAGAGGGCAAGGCATACCAAGAGCGCGACAAGGAGACCATTGCTACGAAGCAGCATCGAAAGAAGCGCCGCAATAAGGATCCCCTGAGACGCCCTCCCCCAGCGCTCCCCTTCCGCGCGCCGAAGGAAGAGCCATACAAAGAAGAGTAGCCCCAGCGAGAAAAGGCCATCGCGCACCGCCGCGATGCTGTAATTTCCCACCATCGGAAAAAAGAGAAAGTACCCGTACAGTCCCCATCCTGCGAGGACATGTACGCGCCCTTTCACCCAGAAGGCAAAGGCGGTCAGCCCATAGGAAATCAAAAGAAGCTGCAACAGAGAAAAAAGGAAGATGACCGGCTCCCGGCTTCCCAGCGCCTCCTTCCCCCAGCTCGCACCATAACCGTATATCACCGAATACAGCCATGGAAACTGCACGCTCGCATAGAGCGGATTCTCCATCATGAAGACCGTGTCATTCATCCCCGGCGCCGGGTAAAACGAGAGAAGAAAGGGCAGCTGCCAAAGCGCCATCAGAAGGAACGCAGGAAAAAACCATGTGCGATCCGCCGACGGTCTCCTCGAATAAGAAAATCTTGAAAGGCAATGGGTCAGCCTTGGCAACAGAAGAGAAAAGAACGCCGTCCCCAGAAGAAGGATCGGCCCATCCTCAAAATGTAGAAGCGCGTACCCTGCTTCTTTGAGTGCTCCTCTCTGATCCAGCCAGTCTATCTTCACCGTGTACCAGAGCGCAGCTGTGAAGAAGAAAGAAAAGCATATATATAGGTAGAGGAAACGCGCATGCAACAGTTTCATAAAAAGCTCCTAGATTAAAGGTTGTCGGGTGCAGGGTTAGCCCATGGGACGTGCTGCCCTTTGATTGTTGGTGAAAGCCTCGCTTGAATGAGAAATTAGAAATGAGAAATGCGAAATGGTGGTGCG
>OLQW01000108.1_pt1 | contig 49971 bp, 47 predicted proteins | sample 1672901 | NCBI WGS metagenome assembly OLQW01 (sample SAMEA3136735, study PRJEB25190) | human gut metagenome | reverse complement strand
CTTGCATGTGTTAAGCACGCCGCCAGCGTTCATCCTGAGCCAGGATCAAACTCTCGTTAAAAGTGTTTGTATCCAGTTCAGAACCAACTAACTAGCTAATTCTTCCCTTTTTACTGTTGTTTTGGTTTGTTTAAAAACCGTTCTTAAAAATCTTCTCTTAAAGAAATTTTCAAGGGTTGTTGTTGTCTATTGTTCAGTTATCAAGGTTCTTTGTTTGTGTCGTTCTTTTCAAGCGACAGCTTTTATATTTTATCAAAAGCTTTTGTCTTTGTCAAGAACTTTTTTATTTTTCTTTGTTGCTCTTTTTGAGCTTTCCTTTGCCGTCTCACGCGACAGCCTATTTAGGATATCACTTTCAGAACTCTTTGTCAACAACTTTTTTGATTTATTTTTCAATCATTTCATTGATTTTTAAATCTTCCAGTTTCCTTCCGATCAAGAATGTCCCGCCTCCGCGTCTTCTTTCATCTTCCGTTCCTCTGTTGTTTTCTTTGCTGTTCCTCAGCGACGAAGGTTATCTTATCACAGCTTTTTTTAATTGTCAATGTTTTTTATATATTTCATGCAATTCAGACTATTCTGACAATTTGTGTCATAATAAAGAGACTATAACCTACTTTTCTATCATATGATATTGGGGGTACCCCCAACTATGATACCAGGGCAGGATTATTTCGTGCAATGCACTCTCACTATCCTGCCCTGGTATCATTATATAGAAGAAACCGGAATATACATCAGGCAGAATGTATTCCGGTTTCCTTTTTTGTAAGATGGCATCCTTACAAAACATTTCATTGGGCGTTATTAATATATTGATTCATTTTTCTTGCCAGCAAAAAGTTGTAGGCAGCAACTTTCGCGCTCTTATCTAGTCAATCTTCTGGCAGATTTCAATTACTTCTCCACAAGGACTTTCAATCTTAAAACATCTTGAGCCTTTCTCCCAAAAGTTTGGACTCACTTCTATTTCATCAGATACAATCTTATATCCACTTTCTTTACAATATACATAATCTTTCTCTAGATTCTCTGAACGATATGCTATATGATCCACTCTCGTTGTTGCACCACCCGGGAGTTGATCTCTTTGAGATATCTCATACATCTTTCCGTCTGAAGGATTCTCAAGGAAATAAACATTATGTCCACCTTTCCCTGGAAACTTTCCTACAACTTTGAATCCCAACTTTTCCTGATACCATTTTGCATTTTCCTCCACATCAGAACAGTGAAGTCCAATGTGATCCAGCGGTAAATTAAACATTTTTCTCTCCTTTTTCTTCGATTCAAATATATTTTCTTTGTTTTAAAGATTGTGTGTTTATTATATATCTGTTTTTCACAGATTTCAAGTGGTTTTCAAACTTTTTTCATTCATTTTGTATATTTCAGGTTACTGCTTACAACTTTTCCGCAACTAACAGCAGATACAAGCAGCACACCTTGTGAAATCCATTATTTTTCTGTATAATCAATCTCATCTATTTATTTCACTTATAAAGGCACAGGAGGCACAATATGTTTCATTATTATATGTTCAACAAACCTTTTGGCTGCGTCACTGCCCGCCGTGATAGCCTTTACCCAACCGTTATGGACTATTTTTCAGAATTAAACAACGATAATTTAAATCCGGTTGGGCGATTAGACCGAGAAACCACAGGACTCCTCCTCATTACAGATGACGGAGTTTTCAACCAGAAACTTACGCACCCTTCTTATCATAAAGAGAAAACCTATCATTTTACAGTTCTAGGTGATTTAACCGAGGATCGGTGCCAACAATTAGAAAAAGGAATCCTCTTAAAAGGATCCCCTGTTCTTACTTCTCCTGCGAAACTAAAAGTATTTCGTCAGGATATTCTTTCTAATATAATAGATACTTTGCATCCAGAAGTACAAAATGCCGTATGTCATAACCTCCCAACTCATCCGGTCACTTACGGAGAGATTACGATCAGTGAAGGGCGTAAGCGTCAGATTCGCCGCATGATGAAAGCGGTTCACTGCTGCGTAATTGAATTGAAACGCATTTCTATAGAAGATATCATTCTCGATGAGACACTTTCTCCCGGAGAATGGAAAGAGATTTTTCCACTATAACAGGAAAAATCTCTTTTTTATCTTCGTATATCATTTAAATCCAATTATAATCTCCACCGGTAATTGCCAGACTCAGAAGTGAATCCATCTTCTCAACTTCCTCTTCTCCTGTAATCTTCTCCACCAACACAGCTGTATCCTCCGCTGCTTCCAAAGTTTCATCTGGTCCAATTTCATAGTCAATACCCATCCCACAATCCGGACAAGGAATTGTATTCATTGTCTGCAGTGATAAAAATCGACTTCCACATTTTTTACATTCATAATATCCGCACTCTTTTGTGCCATCTGGTACATAATACATAATTTTCTACCTCACTCTCTTCATCTTACAAGTACTTTTTATCTTATCACTCACAAAAGAAGACCGCAAGCAACTTATTTTGTTGCGCAACCTTATCTCTTCCTAGGATTTGTAATCAAAAACCGATTGGTTTTTCTTGACAAACTCAACTTTTTTATGCTATATCTACTATAACTCTTTGCACTGCATATAAATCTACAGTACAAACTGAGCAGACCGTGATATCATATCATGGAGTCGGGTCGCAGATGCGACAGTGGAATCTTTCATCCGCGGGACAGTAGTTGCTAATACTGATTCGTGGGTGTTTTTATTTTAAAACAATTCTTTTATTTTCCCACATATATTTAGTGCCATAGAGCTATCTTTTAATTGTTTTATTAAATTGGAGGTAACACATATGGAAAACAGCACAATGAAAACCGGAAATCCTGTCGCAAATGAAGAAGATTTCCAAAAAGTAGCCAACAAAGTCTCTACTATTACGATTATCGGAAACATCGCACTATCTCTGCTCAAACTTTTTGCCGGAATTGTTGCGCATTCCAATGCGATGATCAGTGACGCCATTCATTCCGCATCAGATGTATTCAGTACATTTGTAGTTATTATTGGAATCAGACTCGCATCAAAAAAACCGGACAAAGAACATCCCTATGGACATGAACGCCTAGAGTGTGTAGCTGCAATTGTCCTTGCAATCGTTCTTCTTATCACAGGCCTTGGAATCGGAATCGAAGCATTCAAAACGATATTGCAGGGAAATTCTGACAACATACAAACACCAGGTATCTTAGCACTGATTGCCGCCATAATTTCAATTGCAAGCAAAGAGGCAATGTACTGGTACACCAGATATCATGCCAAGAGAATCGATTCCAGTGCACTGATGGCAGATGCCTGGCACCATCGTTCCGATGCATTTTCTTCCATCGGCGCATTGGTCGGAATCGCCGGTTCAAGACTTGGATTTCCAATCATGGACTCCATTGCCAGCTTAGTGATTTTTGTATTTATCGTAAAGGCTGCTTCTGATATTTTCAAAGATGCAATCGACAAGATGGTTGACCACTCCTGTGACGAAGAAATGGAGACTCAACTTCGTACCTGCGTAATGCGCAATCCAAACGTTCATAAGATTGACGTACTTCGAACTCGAATTTTTGGAAATAAAATCTACGTTGATGTTGAAATAGCTCTGGACGGATCCATCACGCTTCAGGATGCACATGATGTGGCCGAAAAAGTGCATAACGATATCGAAAAGACTTTTCCTAAAGTAAAGCATATTATGGTTCATGTAAATCCTGCGAAATTATAAGTAACAAGCTTTCTCTTTCCATGAAGAAATCCCCGTCAATGACGAGGATTCCTTCATGTGGGCACAAAAAATCACCGTCCCCACAGCTCCTATGTCTGTAAAAACAGTGATTGCTAGTGCGCGATCAGGGGTTCGAACCCTGGACACCCTGATTAAGAGTCAGGTGCTCTACCAACTGAGCTAATCGCGCATTCTTTTGTTTTTGTGTCTCGTGTTCCTCAACACAAATAGTATTATATATCAGTTGTTGCCAGAATGCAACCCCTTTTTTCAAATTTTTTCATTTTTTTCAAAATTATTAATTTCATATACAATTCAGACGATATCAACAAGGTTTCTTCTTTCCCGTGTCTTTGTTGCAATATCCCCTATTTAAAATTCGATACACCTCCTCGAAGGATCTGCAAATGCAGACAATCCTTCGATTCAGTCTCTGATGACAATAACACAACTCACGGACCCCAGCTTTCCAACATTTCCCCCGTCTCATCCTGTTCTCCTGTGAATTCTACTCTTTCTATATAATATATGATGCTTATTTTCTCTGTGCGATCAGCTTATTGATTGGATTTCCCCTCTCTGAGAATTTCTGCTCATATTCTGTCATAATATTCCCCTTATTCATCTCTTCCTGATGATGCAGGTCGTAAGTATAAGCAAGCAGTTCCCATCCAGCTTCTTTCACCTGTTCCAGAGAAAAGTTGAAAAGTTCAGTATTATCTGTCTTAAATTCTACTCTTCCATTTTCCACAAGAACTTTCTCGTATCTTGCAAGGAATTCTGTTGATGTTAATCTACGTTTTGCATGTCTAGCCTTTGGCCACGGATCCGAGAAGTTCAAGAAGATCTTATCCACCTCTGCCGGTGCGAACACTGCTTCAATCTCTCTTGCATCCATGCAAATAAAACGGATATTCTCAAGATTTTCAAATTCCTCTGTATCATATTTTTCAAGTGCACGAAGCAGTACGCTGGAATAACGTTCAATTCCAATAAAATTGATCTCCGGGTGAGCCTTAGCCATATTCAAAATAAACTGGCCCTTTCCCATTCCGATTTCAATCTGAATTGGTTTCTCATTTCCAAAGACCTGAGCCCACTGTCCTCTCTGCTCCTCTGGTTTCTTGATCACAGCACGATGTGCATCGATCACGCCATCTGCTCTTGGTATATTTCTTAATCTCATCTGTTATTTTTCTCCTGTTCTTCACCACAGCATTACTGCGTACTCTCTATATATAAGGTAAAACCTTCTTTGATATCTGCGGATTATTTCAGGTCTTATCATAACATGATTTTTCTCATCTCACAACTAATTACTGTCCACACGAGAAAGCCATTTTGAAGAATACTAATGACATTCTCAGACTCACAGTCTCTATCTCCAATACCTCTGGATATTTAACATAAATTATCTTTTCAGATTGCTTGTAATTTTCTCCAAAAGGTGTATTATAAAAGATATTATGAATTTCTAACAAAAAGGAGGCTGGTTATGGACTCTATTATAAACAAATTGACAGAGATTGAATCCGCCGCATCTGCAATCGTGCAACATGCAGAAGCCGAAAAGTCCGCATTAGATGAAAAATTTGACAAAAAGCGGATGGATTTCGACAAAGAGCTTGAAGCCGATACGCAGCGGCAGATTCAAGAAATTCGTGACAAACTGGAAGCGGAGACCTCACGGATCTTATCCGGGCAAAGTCAGGAAAGTCAGGATGAACTCGACGCCTTGCAGAAGGAATATAATGAAAAGCATTCTGATTATGCTCATGAGATTCTCCGACGGATCACTGAGGTGTAGCCTATGGGAAATCTACTGGAATACAGTGGTATCGTAACGAAAACCCGGGCAATGGAAGCTAAGCTTCTCACCCCGGCTCAATTTGAGGAAATCGCTTCTCTGCACAATGTTCCCGAGGTAGTTGAATATCTGAAGAAGGAGACAGCTTACGCAGATATTTTAGAAGAGCTGGCCCCCGAACAGCTTCACAGAGGAAGCATTGAGAAGATTCTGACTCGTTCACTTTACCGCGACTACGCAAAGCTTTATCGCTTTTGCGGACAGAAGCAGCGCAAGCTTATGAAGCTACGTCTGAAATCTTATGAAATCGAGCTGATCAATTATTGTTTAAGGATTGTGATCAACCATTATCAGAAACCTTTTGATCTTGATTACAAACGTCCTTTCTTTGATCGATATTCGCAGATATCGATCGAGAAACTGATCACCTCACGCACCACAGATGAACTGATCGAGACATTAAAGGAGACAGAATATTATGAACCTTTAAAGAAATTAAAGGATTCCCCTTCGGTCACTCTTTATGACTACGATCTGGCATTAAATCTTTATTATTTTACAACTCTTTGGAAAGCACGGAAAAAAGTCCTGAAAAAGGAAGACAAGGAATTATACCAACGGGATTGCGGCACTCAGATTGATCTGCTCAATATGCAGTGGATCTACAGAGCGAAGAAATATTTTAATATGAAACCTGCTGATATTTACCAGCTGATTCTTCCGATCCACTACCGTCTGTCTACTGACCTGATTAAAGGAATGGTCGAGGCAACGACATTGGAAGAACTGCAGACACTCTGCAATCAGACGCCTTATGCCCGCCGCTATGAATCCACTGAGCAGCTTACCATGGAGCAGATGTATTCAGAATGTCTCCATCATCTGTACACCATTGACAGAAGACGGAATCCTTACTCCATCGCCGCTGTCAACACTTACCTCTTCTTAAAAGAAGAAGAAATCAAAAAGCTGACTACCGCCCTGGAATGCATCCGTTACGGACTTACACCAGGCGAAACGTTAGCGTACGTTGGAGGTAGAACCCAATGATTGTTAAAATGAAATTTATCAACATTTCCGGTCCGCGGGATGATATCGACCGTGTCACAGACTTGTATCTCTCACGTTATGAGATCCAGCTGGAGTCCGCACTGTCCGAGCTTAAGACAGTCGATAATCTTCGCCCGTTCGTAGAGCTTAATCCGTACCGGGATGTACTTGCCCAGGCAACCCAGTTCGTCGGCTATCTTCCGAATGTAGATGATGTTACACCGGATGATTCTTTAGGTCTCGACGACATGTTTGAAGTTGTTCGCAAAGCCTGCGAGGATTATGAAGGTCTGCAGGCAAAGAAAGAGAAAAAGAAAGCTAAGATTGAAGAGCTCCGTGCCAAACAGCAACTGCTCTCCCCATTCCGTCCGCTCGACTGCGACCTGCACAAGGTCCTTGGATATCGCTATATCACTTATCGTTTCGGACGGATCGCGCTGGAATCTTATCACAAGATGAATAAATATCTGATGGATGATTTGAGTGCAATCTTCGTTGAAGGTGAACGCGATGAAAGCTTCGTATACGGCGCTTACTTCGTTTCTCCGGGAGAAGCACAAAAGGTAGATGCTGTGTTCCGTTCTCTTCATTTTGAACGCATCGAGCTGAAAGATGAATTTGAAGGAACTCCGTCTTTCGCTTACCAGTCACTGGAACGGGACATTGCTCGGATCAATCTGGAGATCCAGGATCTAGATAAAGAAGCCGGTGAGATGCTTTCTGACCGGGCACCACAGCTTATTGCAGCGAAAAACCGTCTGGAGGAACTCTCCAAGAACTTTGACATCCGTAAGATGGCTGCCCGGATGAAAGACAGCCAGGATGATTCTTATATCCTCTGCGGATGGATGGCAGAAGATGATGTAGAGAAGTTTTTGGAAGAAATCAAAGATGATGACAAAGTCTTTGTCGTTGTCGAAGACGATCATGATGCATACTTCGGAGAACCGCCGACAAAACTGGAAAATCCGAAGCTATTCAAACCATTTGAGATGTACATTCAGATGTATGGCCTTCCGGCTCACAACGAGATGGATCCAACCATTTTCGTAGCGATCACATACTCCTTTATTTTCGGAGTTATGTTCGGAGATGTCGGACAGGGGCTTTTGCTTTTAATCGGTGGAGCCTTGATCTATCACTTTAAGAAAGCTCCGCTTGCCGGAATTATCGCAACTGCCGGTGTATTTTCCACAATCTTCGGATTTATGTTCGGAAGTGTTTTCGGATTTGAAGACATCATTGAACCATTGTGGATACGACCAATCGACCATATGACTACACTGCCGTTCCTCGGCAAACTGAACACAGTGTTTATCGTTGCTGTCGCATTTGGTATGTTCCTGATCATCGTAGCGATGATCCTACATATTATCAATGCCGCAAGAAGCAAAGATATCGAAAGTACCTGGTTTGATCCAAACGGTGTGGCAGGACTTATTTTCTACATTGCCGTTGTAGCAACCATCGTTCTCTTTATGACAGGCAATCCACTTCCGGGCGGTATTGTCATGGGTATCATGTTTGGTGTTCCGCTTCTTCTCATTTTCCTGAGAGAGCCTCTGACCCGCATGATCGAGAAACGTGCCGACAAAATGGAAACAGGTCCCGGAATGTACGCTGTGCAAGGCTTTTTCGAGATGTTTGAGACATTGCTCAGTTATTTTTCAAACACTATTTCCTTTATCCGTATCGGTGCATTTGCTGTCAGCCATGCCGCTATCATGGAAGTAGTACTTCAGCTGGCCGGCGCTGAAAGCGGAAATCCGAACTGGTTCGGAGTGATCTTTGGCAACCTGTTCGTATGCGGATTCGAAGGACTGATCGTAGGTATTCAGGTACTTCGTCTGGAATATTACGAGATGTTCAGCCGTTTCTACAAAGGAAGCGGACGTGCATTCGACCCATATACAAAAAAGAAAACGAAATAACTGTCTGGCTTAAATCTATGACAGCCATAAAATGTATAGAAATCAGGAGGATTCCACTATGAGTTTAGCAACAAAAATCATCTTTATCGCAGCACTTGTTTTAAGTATCATCATCCCATTCGGATATTATCTGATCGGTGAAAAGAACAAAAAACGCTACAAACGTACAATCGGTGTCAACGCATTTTTCTTCTTCGGCGCATTTGCCATTGCATCTATCATGATGCTTGCAGGTCCGGCAAATGTACAGGCTGCTGAAGCTGCCGCATCTTCCGGTGCTACAATCGCAACAGGAATGGGATATCTTGCAGCCGCACTTGTTACAGGTCTTTCCTGTATCGGCGGTGGTATCGCTGTTGCAAGTGCAGCCAGCGCAGCACTTGGAGCAATCAGCGAGGATTCCAGCGTTCTTGGTAAATCCTTGATCTTCGTAGGACTTGCCGAAGGTGTTTGTCTGTACGGACTGATCATCTCTTTCATGATCTTAGGAAATCTCTAATTTCTGATTTTCAACAGAAAGGAGCCGCCTATGAAAATGTATCTGATCAGTGACAATGTCGACACTTACACCGGAATGCGTCTTGCCGGTGTAGACGGAGTTGTCGTCCACGAACGGGATGAGCTGAAACAAGCTTTGGAAAAAGTGCTTTCCGATCCGACTGTCGGCATTGTTCTTCTGACTGAGAAGTTCGGTCAGGAATTTCCTGACATTATCGACACTTTCCGATTGGAGCGAAAGATGCCGTTATTGATCGAAATTCCTGACCGCCACGGAACCGGTCGTCAGAAAGACTTTATCACCTCATATATCACTGAGGCGATCGGGCTGAAATTATAAACGCAATTATATTACGAACTAAAGGAGGGATTCCTCTTGACTCTGGAAGAAAAAATCGCACACCTGCAAACCACATCCATGGAGCAGGCCCGCTTAGAGGGAAATGTCATCATTGACACCCATCAGGCTGCCTTGGAGAAGGTTTTCGAAGATCATAAGGCAGAAGCCACAAGACAGTCAGAAACTCGCATCAAGGCGGAAGCTGCCAATGCGAAGCTCTCACTGAATCAGGCGCTCGCCAAGTCCCAGCTGGAGATCAAACGTCGTCAAAACAAGGTTCAGCAGGAATTGAAAGACAAGATCTTCGAGGAAGCAGACGCATTAATCGATGAATTTATGAAGACAGAAGCTTATGATGATTTTCTTATCAAATGCATCCGCAAAGCGGTGGCTTTTGCCGGAAATGATGAGCTTACAATCTATATTAACCCAACTGATGAAAAAAGACGTTCTGATCTGGAAGATGCTACAAGCGTTCATCTGACGATCAGCGCCGAAGATTTCCGGGGCGGTGTCCGTGCTGTCATCCGTTCCCGCAACATTTTGATCGATAATTCCTTCAGCACACAGCTGAAAGAACAGTATGACAAATTTGTGTTTTTAGGAGGTGACGGCATTGCTTAAGACAGCGAAAATTTACGGCATCAATGGTCCCGTCATTTATCTGAAAGGCAACACAGGATTCCGTATGTCCGAGATGGTCTATGTCGGAGAACAGAAGTTAGTCGGAGAAGTCATTGCACTGGATAAAGATATGACAACCGTTCAGGTTTATGAGGAAACAACGGGGCTTCGCCCGGGCGAAGAAGTTATTGCCAGCGGAAGTCCGGTATCCGTAACACTTGCACCCGGTATCCTGAACAACATTTTTGATGGTATCGAACGTCCACTGGAAGATATCGCAGAATCCTCCGGCGGCGCATTTATCACACGCGGTGTCAGTGTCGATTCTCTGGACCGTACAAAGAAATGGAAAACACACATCACTGTAAAACAGGGAGATTATCTCCATGCGGGTGATATTATCGCAGAAGTTCCTGAAACACATGCGATCACTCATAAATGTATGGTTCCTCCTGAAGTAGAGGGAACTGTTCTTGTGACTGTTGCAGACGGTGAATACACAATTGACGAGCCTCTGGTTCGCCTGGAACTGCCTAACGGACAGGAGAAAGAACTGACAATGACTCAGCATTGGCCGATTCGTACTCCAAGACCGACACATCATCGTTTTCCGGCATCCGTCCCGCTTGTTACCGGACAGCGTATCATCGATACCATGTTCCCGATCGCAAAAGGCGGTACCGCTGCCATCCCAGGCGGATTCGGAACCGGAAAGACCATGACACAGCATCAGATTGCGAAATGGGCCGATGCAGATATCATCATCTATATCGGATGCGGTGAGCGTGGAAATGAGATGACACAGGTTTTGGAAGAGTTCAGTGAACTGACCGATCCTCGTACCGGCAAACCTCTGATGGACCGTACTACACTGATTGCCAATACTTCCAACATGCCTGTTGCCGCCCGTGAAGCCAGCATTTACACCGGACTTACTCTGGCAGAATATTATCGTGACATGGGCTATGACGTAGCAATCATGGCCGACTCCACTTCCCGTTGGGCTGAGGCTCTTCGAGAGCTTTCCGGACGTCTGGAAGAGATGCCTGCCGAGGAAGGGTTCCCGGCTTATCTTGCGTCCCGTCTGTCTGCGTTCTACGAGCGCGCCGGAATGATGCATAACCTGAACGGAACAGACGGTTCTGTCACGATCATCGGTGCTGTTTCCCCACAGGGTGGTGACTTCTCCGAGCCGGTCACACAGAACACCAAGCGTTTCGTCCGCTGCTTCTGGGGACTGGATAAGAGCCTTGCCTATGCAAGACATTTCCCGGCCATCCACTGGCTGACAAGTTACAGTGAGTATCTGAACGACTTAAGTCACTGGTATCAGGACAATGTGTCTCCAAAATTTGTTGACTACCGCAACCGTCTGATGGCACTTTTGAATCAGGAAAGCAGTCTTCTTGAGATTGTAAAACTGATCGGAAGCGACGTACTCCCGGATGATCAGAAACTTGTCCTTGAGATTGCCCGTGTGATTCGTCTTGGTTTCCTGCAGCAAAATGCATTCCACCCGGATGACACCTGCGTTTCTATGGAAAAACAGTTCTTGATGATGGATACGATCCTGTACCTTTACAAGCAGGCACGTACCCTTGTCACAATGGGACATCCGATGTCCGTATTAAAATCTGAGAATATTTTCGATCGTGTCATTGCGATCAAATATGATGTTCCAAATAACCGCCCGGAAATGTTTGCACAGTATCACAGAGATATTGACGCTTTCTATCAGCACGTACTTGAGAAAAATGCATAAGGAGGGACCACTATCATGTCAATTGAATATCTTGGCTTAAGCAGTATCAACGGCCCTCTGATCGTGTTAGAGGGCGTACAGGACGCCTTTTACGATGAGATCGTAGAATTTGTCGTAGACGGCACAGAACGCAAAATAGGACGTATTGTAGAGATTTACGAAGACAAGGCAGTAATCCAGGTCTTCGAAGGTTCTGAAAATATGTCCCTGAAAAATACACATACAAAACTGACCGGACACCCGATGGAGATTGCACTCTCCCCGGATATCCTTGGCCGTACCTTCAACGGTATCGGACAGCCGATCGATGACCTCGGGCCGCTTGTCTCCACTTTAAAAAGAGATGTGAACGGACTCCCGCTCAACCCGGTCCGCAGAGAATACCCAAGAAACTATATCCGCACCGGAATTTCCGCGATCGACGGACTGACAACTCTGATTCGTGGACAGAAGCTTCCGATTTTCTCCGGAAATGGACTTCCGCACGATCAGCTTGCTGCACAGATTGTAAAACAGGCTTCTCTTGGAAGCGATTCTGATGAAAAATTTGCGATCGTATTCGCTGCTATGGGTGTCAAACATGACGTTGCTGACTTCTTCCGTAACACATTTGAAGAAAGCGGTGTTGCCGATCATGTAGCAATGTTTTTGAATCTGGCAAATGACCCGGTTGTAGAACGTCTGATCACGCCAAAGGTTGCACTGACAGCTGCGGAGTATCTGGCATTTGAACAAAATATGCATATCCTCGTTATCCTTACCGATATGACTTCTTTCGCAGAAGCCATGCGTGAGGTCTCTTCCTCAAAAGGAGAAATTCCTAGCCGTAAAGGATTCCCGGGATATCTGTATAGTGAACTGGCAACCATCTACGAACGTGCCGGTATTGTACAAGGCGTAAACGGATCTGTAACACAGCTTCCGATCTTGACTATGCCAAACGACGATATCACGCATCCGATTCCTGACCTGACGGGATATATCACCGAGGGACAGATTGTACTTGACCGCCCGCTCCATGGGCAGTCAATCTATCCTCCGATCAATATCCTGCCATCCCTTTCCCGTCTGATGAAGGACGGTATCGGAGAAGGTTTTACACGTGAAGATCATCAGGATCTTGCCAATCAGTTATTCTCCGCTTATGCAAAAGTTGGAGATGCAAGAAATCTGGCTTCTGTTATCGGTGAAGATGAACTTTCACCACTGGATAAGAAATATCTGGAATTCGGAATCGACTTTGAACAACACTACATCGGTCAGGGTGTTAATGAGAACCGTACGATGGAAGAGACTTTGGATCTGGGATGGAAACTTTTAGGAAAACTCCCTAGAGAAGAACTCGACCGTGTTGATACGAAGATTCTTGATAAATACTATAAACCTGCTGTAGAAGACTAGGGAAAGGAGGGAGCTTCATGGATCCACGTACATTTCCAACAAAGGGTAATCTGATGCTGGCCAAGAACTCTCTTGCACTTGCCCGGCAGGGTTATGATCTGATGGATAAGAAGCGTAACATCCTGATTCGTGAACTGATGGATCTGATTGAAGAAGCACGCACCATACAGGAAGAGATTGATTCAACATTTACTTATGCGTATCAATGTCTGCAGCGTGCTAATATCGAAAACGGTATCAGCATGGTAGAACAGCTCGCCTACACTGTACCGATTGAAAATTCCATAACGATCCAGACGCGAAGTATCATGGGAACCGAGATTCCTCATGTGAAATATGTACCGGACGCCGGTCAGCCGACCTATGCCTTCAGTACCACAAAGGAATCGATTGATATTGCCCGTGAGGCCTTCCGCAAGGTAAAAGACCTTACGATCAAGCTTTCCATGGTTGAAAACGCTGCTTACCGTCTTGCAAGTAATATCAAGAAGACGCAGAAACGAGCAAATGCTCTCCAGAACATTACAATTCCAATGTATTCAAATCTGGTCTATTCGATCACCAATGCACTGGAAGAAAAAGAGCGTGAAGAGTTCACGCGTCTGAAAGTGATCAAGAGAATGAAAGAGAAAAAAGCCTCCGGTTAACGGGGGCTTTTCCTTTCCACAGGATACTATTCTCAGTATGCCTGAATTCTCATATTGCAACAACGATCTGATATTCTTTTTCAAAAGTCTCTCCGCTCTCCACCTTGTTAATTCCAGGCTTCTCAGAGATTTCTTTATCAAATCCAATATTATCGCATCTTCCCATCCATGGTTCCAGGCAGACAAACGGTGCGTCTTTTACAGACCAGATTCCATAGCTTGGGAATCCTTCTGACTTAACTCCCACATACGGAGTTCCGTCTTTATGACAGATCCATGCTTCTTCAATCTGCGTATTATCAAAGATCAACGCATCGTTCTCAAAAAGTTCTTCCGTCAATGGGTAAGTCTCCTCTTCCAGTTTCATCTCATGCAGTTCTTCCGGATCAGGAGCCATTTCTTTCATATTGATCAGACAATATTTTAATTCTTCTTTTCCAGGGAACTTTAGAATATAATCTGTCTTTCCTTCCTCGTTCTTTGCAAAGCGGAAGGCCGGATGCGCTCCGATTGTGAAATAAATTGTCTCATCAGACGGATTCTTTACTTCCCATTTTACATGAAGTACATTTTTTTCCAGTGTATAAGTAATGAAAAGTTCAAAATCAAATGGATAAACTTCCTTCATCTCTTCTGTTGATGTCAGAAGAAAGGTTGATGTTTCTTTGCCTGCATGAATACATTTGAACTCACTGTCTCTTGCAAATCCATGCTGTGATGTCGGATACTGTGTGCCGTTGATCTTCACTGTGTTCTTATAGGTTTTTCCCACATTTGGAAATAGCACCGGTGAATGACGTTTCCAAAATTTGGGTTCTGCATCCCAGAGAAGATCTGTACCTGTTTTTTTGTTATACAGTTTGGTCAGCTCTGCACCGTGCTCAGCAATCTCTACGCTAAGCACATCATTCTCCATTTTAATCATGCTTTTTGTTCCTCCTTTATTCCCCTTTAATTTTTATCGGACTGCTCTACCTGTACGCAATTGTCTACCAGATAATCCAGTACTTTATCACGAAGGATTGCATCTTTCAGAACATCTTCTCCCACCTGCTCTTTGTAGGTATCCAGATCTGCTCCGGCTTTGTCCGCATACTCCTGCATTCCTTCTTTATATTCCTTATCAGACGGTTCCAGTTTCTCTTTCTTGGCGATCAGTTTTACAGCTTCTTCAAGCTGAACAGCCTGCTTTGCTGAGTCTTCAATTTTTTCGTTAAATTGATCTTCTGTCATCTTCAGATAAGTTGTAATAAAATCACTCAGCTCTACTCCGTACATCTGTGCAATCTGTGTATAGTAATCATTTGCCTGTTTCACCTGCTCATCTACTGCACCGTCAGGATATTTATTTACCTCTATCTGATCCAGTAAAGCAGTCTGTACTTCTTGTTTCAACTGTGAATTACCTGAATCGTCCTGCTGCTCCTGAAGAGAATTTTTTACCTCTTCCTTGTATTCATCAACCGTCTTGCTGCTTTCACTATTATTTGCAACCCACTCGTCTGTAAGCTCCGGTGTTACTTTCTGATAAATCTTATTCAATACAATGTGGAAATTCGCCGGTTTTCCTGCAAGATCAGAGCTCTGATAATTCTCAGGAAACTGTACAGTGATATCAAACTCTTCGCCGGTATTATGTCCCACGATCTGGTCTTCAAATCCCTGATAATCGCCTGAAGCTCCGATAAACGATCCTGATCCAAGTTCCAGATCATATCCTGTAGCTGTGCCACCGTCAAATGCAACTCCATCCAGAGTTCCTGTATAGTCAATATTTACCCAGTCTCCGCTCTGTGCCGCGCGGTCTGTTACATCCTGTTCTGTCGCAGCAGCTTCCAGTCTGGACTGTACCTCCTGCTCTACAGAATCATCGGACACCTCTTTTTTGGCAACCTCTGTTACTTCAAGTCCTTTATATTTGTTCACTGTCACATAATCATTAGACAACTTACCACTTCCGCATCCTGCTAAAGATGCTGTCATCAGAACTGCTGTAAGAACCGCAATCACTCTTTTTTTCATTTTCCTGTTTCTCCTCTTTTATCTTTTATAATCTCTTATTTATTTTTTGTCTTATCCACTATAAAAGTGGTGACAGTAATCTGGAAAACTGTTCCTTGAACCGGATCAGTAAATTCCTCTCCTCATATATCTTTCGTGTCACTTGCGTACTCATTGTCATATCATTCTCAAAAGCTCTTTCTAACCTCTGCACTGTACGCTCACTATAGATTGTTGCATTCACTTCAAAATTCAGGCCAAAACTTCGGATGTCCATATTCGCTGTACCTACACAGGCAACCATGCCATCTACTGATAATGTCTTTGCGTGAAGGAATCCATTATTATAGACATAACATTTTGCGCCTGCTGCAACCATCTCCCCAATATAAGAATACGTTGCCCAGTAAACGAATGGATGATCTGGTTTGCATGGGATCATAATTCTGACATCTACCCCGGACCTGCTTGCAATCTTCAACGCATCCAGAATGGACGCATCCGGTATGAAATACGGTGTCTGTATATAAACATGATTTCTTGCACTGTGGATCAGATGAAGATAATTGTCATGGATTGTCTTCGTCTGTGAATCCGGTCCACTTGAGATAATCTGTACCGGATCAAATCCATGCCTGTCATACTGTGGAATCTCAAACAAATGATCTTCCAAAAACAAGTTCTCATGAGCTGCATAATTCCAATCCAGGACAAACCTCACTGCAAGAGATGTGACCGCTGCACCTTCAATACACAAATGTGTATCTCTCCAATAACCAAACTTTTCGTCTTTTCCAATATATTCCCTGCCTACATTGAAACCACCAACAAAGCCAACCTTTCCATCAATCACGACAATCTTTCTGTGATTTCGATAATTCACACGCATCTGAAGCTGTCCCAGAATCGCCGGGAAGAATTCTGCGACCCGAATCCCTTCGCGTTTCAGCCTGTCCCAATCTCTTTTATGCATGGTACGACATCCCATACTGTCAAACAAAACTCTGACTTCTACACCTTCATGTGCTTTCTCGATCAATACCTTCTCTATATCCTGCCACACTTCATCATTCCTGATAATATAATACTGTACATGGATATATTTCTTCGCACGTTTCATTTCCTCGATCAGTGCATGAAACTTCTCTTTACCATCTGTATAAATACGGATATCATTATTATCTGTCAGAACTGCCTGTCCGGCCTCCAGATTATAAAGCACAAGATCCCGGAACCTGTTAAGTGCCGGACTCGTCATCTTCAGCTGCCTGTGATAAATGGTTTCCTCCTGCCTTCGCACAGCGTATTTCAGCTCACCTTCAATCTCCTTTGCCTTAAACATCTTATTCTTGTGATAATCCTGCCCTATGATCAGATATAGAATAAATCCGACAATCGGAATAAAATAAAGCAAAAGCAGCCAGGTCCATACTGCCTGCGGTGATCTTCTTTCAAAAAATACAATAATCAGAGATAAAAGAATATTAATGATAACGATATTCTTCATAATAAAATGAAAAACCATCACCACTGTGTTCCATATTGTCTCTGCCATTCAACTCTTCCTTTCTCTTAATCAACGTGAAAATATTATTGCTCACTATACCCCATCACATTCTTCGGACAGCGCGTTACTGTTCACACGATGTGCGACCAGCAACGCCAGCGCTGCTATCTTTCTGCAAACAATAATAAACCACCATAATACATAGTATACTCGGTTTACGTCTTAAAAGTAACCCCAAATTGTAAAATTGTCCCCTGTCTGCTTGCACTTTGTAATAAAGAATGTTACAATATTAAATGCGAATTAAGCGGAAAATAGTATATAGGAGGGGTTTTATCGTGAGTACACCTATGATAATCATGCTCATCGTCCTCGTAGTTCTCATCGGGGTTTGCGTAGCACTCTATTTCTTCGGAAAGAAAGCGCAGAAGAAGCAGGCTGAACAGCAGCAGCAGATGGACGCAGTTGCGCAGACCGTCAGCATGCTCATTATTGATAAAAAGAAGATGAAGCTAAAAGATGCAGGACTCCCGGCCGTTGTTCTTGAGAATACACCAAAGTATTTAAGACGTTCTAAAGTACCGGTTGTAAAGGCAAAGGTTGGACCAAAGGTTATGACTCTGATGTGTGATGCAAAAGTTTTCGAAGTTCTTCCGGTGAAGAAAGAAGCGAAAGTCGTTGTAAGTGGTATCTATATCACAAGCATTAAGAGTGTCCGCGGTGGTCTTGATATTCCAGAGAAAAAGAAGAAAAAAAGATTTTTCTCAAAGAAAGAAAAATAAAAACACCATTAAAATAAGTTCAGTCAAACAATTTGACTGAACTTATTTTTTTAATTCTTGTTCTTTTGTTCTTTTCTCACTGCTTCATATTTTTTCAGCTCATCCAACGCCTGGCCACCCATCAGATACAGGATCACTGTATTGAATACCGTCATCAGCCCGATCCCGACATCGCCCAGATCCCATACAAATGTGTACGCTGCGATTCCTCCGATGAATAACATCACAAGTGCGAGCACTTTATATGCTGTCTGGGATGCCCAGTTGTCTCCAAACAGATAAGCCACATTACTTCTTGCATAAAACAGAATTCCAAGAAATGTAGAAAAACTGAACAGGAACAGCATCACTGCGATAAAGATCACCCCTGCTTCTCCAAGATGATATCTCATCGCTGTCTGAAGCAGTTCCATTCCTGCAAGTCCCTCAATCTGATCCTGTGGAACAAGCAACATGATCATCGCTGTACAGCTGCAGATTACAATTGTGTCGATAAATACGCCCAATGCCTGAACAAGTCCTGCCTTTACCGGGAGATCACACTCTGCCGCAGCCGCTGCACATGGAGCAGATCCTGAACCAGCTTCATTTGAGAACAATCCTCTCTTCACTCCATTCATCAAAACAGCTCCAAAACCACCTGCTGCCACCTGACGGACTCCAAATGCTTCCTCAAAAATACGTGAGAACACACCCGGTATGCTGGACAGATTCGTAAGGATCAAAAATACTGTGATCAGGAAATAACACACTGCCATAATCGGAACAACAACATCCAGAACCTTTACTGTTGCATTCTTTCGAAGCACGATCACTGCTGCCAGAACCACCAAAATCACAGTTGTATAAATCGGTGGAATAGAAAATGCATTTTCAAACGAAGACGTCACTGAATTACTAATCACCTGGCTAATACCACACCAACAGATTAATCCTGAAATGGCAAATAATACCGCGATCACTGAATATCTCTTTTTCTTTCCTTGATGTTCTTCCATGTAGTGATGGATATAATATGCCGGACCTCCGCGGTATCCTCCATACAACGGATCTTTTTCTTTATGCAGCTGTGCAAGTGTTGCCTCAACAAATGCTGTGGAAGAACCGATCAGTGCCGTGATCCACATCCAGAACACTGCTCCAGCTCCACCGGCTGAAATAGCTGCAACAACACCTACCAGATTCCCCATTCCCACACGGGTTGCTGTTGATACAATCAGTGTCTGAAAATTAGACAACCCATCCTCTTTCCCTTTTTTACTATTCAACGATCTTACCATCTCCGGGAAAAGACGGATTGGAAGAAATCTTGTACGGATTGTGAAATAAATTCCTGTTGGAATCAACAGAATAATCAGAAGTGATATTCCCACACTTCCGCCGCCTGGAAGCGGTATCTGAAACAGATCGCCCCATAAAAACGAATATACTTTCTCGATCAGTGTTATTACCATCATCTTATCCTCTCATTCTTATCTTTTTCATTTTTCCGCCTGCTTATCCAAAAATGCCTCGGCGTTCTTGTATCTTAACTAAGCACTGAAAACTTTCCACTGTCCTTGGAAACAATATTCATCCGTATCTTACAGTCTGCCATCGGTTCATGATTTACGTCCAGTTCATAATCAATCTGGACCGCTATCTTATCTTCTTCAAAATCAACCTGAAGATGTCTCGTATTCACTCCGATCAGCATCTGTCCATAAGGCGTCTTATAAAATGTCTGATTCTTTTTATTTTTCTCAAAGATCATATGAGAGTTTGAAAGACCGCTTTTCACGATCTCTACACATTCATCTCCGTTAATCTTAATTCTGTTCTTGATCACTCCGGAAGTTCCTTCTACAACTTCCTCGTAGACAATATAATGTTTTCCGTTCTTCAAATAATATGTTGCTGGTGTCACAACTTCGATTGCTTCGTTCTCATCTTCTACCTCCGGAGTGACCGCCACAATCTCCTCATGCATTCCGGAAATACTTACCAATACATCTTTTGTCATAAATGAATTCTCCATAGAAAAGAATCAGGAAAATTTCGTTCCGTCAGTCTTTCCGCAACCAACGTACAAGCACGAAATAACTTTCCTGATTCAAAATTACTAATTAATACTCTTCAATATTTACTACATTCGTTGTCGGAACATCAAATGGCATCACTGTATTCGCAAACTTCCTGAACTTCTCAGCCGCATCGCTGACATAGAAGGAATACTCACTATGATGTTCTGTCGTCTCATCATTCGCCATCTCTTCCTCTTCCAACAGACGTTTCAGATCCATCGCTGTCTCATATGCAGGATTCACAATCTGAATCTTATCCCCCATGTATTCTCTGATCTTAGATCTGAGAAGCGGATAATGCGTACATCCAAGGATCATCGCATCAATATCTGTATTGCGCATGGATTCGAGATAATACTCAATAATCTCTCTTGTCACAATATGTTCTTTGAATCCCTCTTCCACTAACGGTACGAAAAGAGGACAGGCTTTCTCGATCACTTCAATCTTAGGATTCATTCCCTGAATCACTTTCGTATACATTCCACTCTGAACCGTTGCTTCAGTACCTACCACACCGACTTTTCCATTCGTTGTAGCTTCTACTGCTGCTCTCGCTCCCGGAATGACTACTCCAATGATCGGAAGGTCAAACTCATCCTTCACTGCATCCAATGCAAGCGCACTCGCCGTATTACATGCGATCACAATTGCTTTCACCTGTTTCGTCCTCAGGAAACGGATAATCTGTTCTGAAAAACGAATGATCGTGTTTTGTGATTTACTACCGTATGGAACACGCGCCGTATCCCCAAAATAAACAATGTTCTCATACGGCAATTGTCTTGATATCTCTCTCGCTACAGTCAGTCCTCCGACTCCTGAATCAAACACCCCGATCGGTGCCATCTTTTTATTCTTCATGTCCGTCAAAGTTCTCCCCTTAATCTATCCTTATCAGTTATTTTTATCTTATCGCAGATACACAATTCAGCCATGTAACCTTCTTACAAAGGCTGCATGGCTGAATGTTATATTTCATTACCAGTCATCTGGTAACCATTGCTATTCTATTATAATAACTCAAAGTGATATTTGCAATGCTATTTCACATTTTTACAGAGCAAGAGTCTTCGCTACATCGTACTGATATGCCGGAATTGTCTTCTTCATAGCAAGTGCTTCTTCAATGTCAAAATCAATAAACTGTCCGTTCTTGTATCCTACGACACGGTTTGTCTTTCCCTGGCAAAGAAGGTCAACTGCCATAGCTCCCATTGTAGAAGCATATACTCTGTCTTTACATGTCGGGCTTCCACCACGCTGCATGTGTCCGAGGATTGTTGCTCTTGTCTCAATTCCTGTAGCAGCCTCGATTCTCTTTGCCATATTGATAGAATCTCCAACACCCTCTGCATTGATGATAATGTAGTTCTTCTTACCACGTTTCTTGTTCGCAAGAATATCTTCGATCAGTGCTTTCTCATCATAGTCCTTTTCCTCCGGCATGAGAATCTTCTCTGCTCCATTGGCGATACCACACCACAGTGCAAGATATCCTGCATCACGTCCCATAACCTCGATCACACTGCATCTTTCATGAGATGTAGATGTATCACGAACCTTATCGATTGCTTCCATTGCTGTATTAACAGCTGTATCAAATCCGATTGTGTAGTCTGTACATGCGATATCAAGGTCGATTGTTCCTGGAATACCAATTGTATTTACACCAAGGTTTGCCAGTTTCTGAGCTCCTGCGAAAGAACCGTCTCCACCGATTACTACCAGTCCGTCGATTCCGTACTTCTTACAGATCGCAGCTGCCTTCTGCTGACCTTCTTCTGTACGCATTGTCTTACAACGGGCTGTCTGGAGAACCGTACCACCACGCTCAATGATATCAGACACATCACGTGCTGACATATCAATGATTTCTTCTTTCAGAAGTCCATGATAACCTCTGCGGATTCCACGAACCTTAAGTCCTTTTGCAAGTGCACGTCTTACTACCGCACGGATTGCTGCGTTCATTCCCGGAGCATCTCCTCCACTTGTCAGAACACCGATTGTACGGATGCTGTCTTCGATTTCATCAAGATATTTTTCTTTGTCGACTGTTTTATTTTCTGCCATGTTTTAGTCCACCCTTTCTCTGAAATGTCTGATTACTGCCAAAACCAATCATTGTCAATTTTTTATCAACTCCGCCAATATTCTACCTTATTTAGAATATGTTTTCAATAGGTTTTTCCACTACTTTTACTCTCTTCTCGCCGAAATGATTCATCAATCTGCTTAAAATTTGTTCATTTATACCGATATTCCTATTTTTCGGCAGTTTTTTCACCGCACGTTCCTTCGCACAGTAGATCATAACTTCATCATCTCCGTCTGAATCTGCCAGATATCCATAGACAATCTGTTCCTCATCCAGAAATGTCGCCTTATCAGGAAACTGAATCCACAATTCCTTTTTCGTCCGTTCAAATGGGATAATTTTCTCACAGATCATCTTACTCGGCTTATCATCTTCTTCCGAAACTCTTCCGCGAACAAATACCTTACTATCTACTTCCAGATAATCTCTGTTCTTCTCATAATCTCGCGGGAACACAACAACCTCTACCGTTCCCAAAAGATCTTCTACCGTAATAAATGCCATCATCTGATTCGTCTTTGTGTGCTTTATGGTCTTCTCTGTGATCATTCCACCAATAATTTCTTTCGCCCCATCATGCACTTTTGTATGACCGGTCTCTTCATCCAGCTGAAAGTCCGCCGTTGTCGCAGAAATGGATTTCTTCCACTTCTCCTCATACGCCTCAAGCGGATGTCCGCTGACATAGATTCCAAGTACTTCTTTTTCAAATGCGAGAAGTGTTTCTTTGGAGTATTCTCCCACATCAGGCATCCTGATCTGAAATTCTTCTTTCTGATCTTCACTCACCAGATCAAACAATGTCATCTGTCCAACCATAGAGTTCTTTTTCTCCTGGGTTACATGATCTACGATCTGTACATAGATACTCATGAACTGTTTTCTTGTTCCGCCAAGCGTATCCAATGCCCCCGCCTTGATCAGATTTTCTATCGTACGTTTATTTAATATGTTCTTTGCTGAAAGACGGGTAATGAAATCTTCCAGGTTCTGGAACAACCCAAGCTCTTCTCTGTCTTCCACGATTGCTTTGATCACCGGTCTTCCGATACTTTTGATTGCAGCAAGTCCATAACGGATATCCCCGCCATCTACAGAGAAGTTTGCTTCACCTTTATTAATATCCGGCGGCAGGATCTTAATATTCATCTGACGACATGCATAAATATACTCAGATACCTTAGACGGATTATCAATGACTGATGTCATAAGCGCTGCCATATATTCTACCGGGAAATAATATTTCAGCCATGCAGTCTGATAAGAAACCACTGCATATGCAGCCGCATGAGACTTATTGAACGCATATTTTGCAAAATCGATCATTTCATCATAAATCTTATTTGCAGTCTGTTCATCAATTCCATTCTTTATACATCCTGGTACGCCTGTCTCCTCATCACCATAAATAAAGATCTTACGTTCTTTCTCCATGACTGCCGCCTTTTTCTTTGACATCGCACGACGCAGAAGGTCGCTTCGTCCAAGTGAGTATCCTGCAAGATCTCGTACAATCTGCATAACCTGCTCCTGATAGACAATACATCCATAAGTAGGGGCAAGGATCGGCTCCAGTTGTGGGCAATCATATGTGATAGAAGAACTGTCATTCTTTCCTCGGATATACTGCGGAATGAAATCCATCGGACCAGGACGATACAGCGAAATTCCGGCAATAACATCTTCCAGGTTATGCGGCTTCAGTTCCTTCATGAACCCTTTCATTCCGGCACTCTCAAGCTGGAACACACCATCTGTCTTACCGGTTCCGATATAATCCAGCACCTTTTGATCATTGTAATCTATCTGATTGATATTCAGTTCCGGCTGCTTTCTTCTTGCAAGCAGCACTGCATTCTGTATCACAGTCAATGTACGAAGGCCCAGGAAGTCCATTTTCAGAAGTCCAAGTTCCTCAAGCGTTGTCATAATAAACTGTGTTGTGATTGTTCCGTCTGCTGCCCTCGAAAGAGGTACATACTCATCAACCGGCTTCTGACAGATCACAACACCGGCGGCATGCATAGAACAATGTCTCGGTAGTCCTTCCAAACGCTTCGCCATATCGATCAGATTTGTCACCGTCTCATCCGTATCATATAACTTTTTCAGATCCGGATTCATTTTCAGAGCTTTATCAATTGTGATTCCAAGCTCCTGCGGAATCATTTTGGAAATAGAATCCACATAAGCATATGGCAGATCCATTACACGTCCAACATCACGGATCACACCTCGTGCTGCCAGGGTACCGAATGTAACGATCTGAGCCACACAGTCTTTTCCATATTTTCTTGTAACGTAATCAATAACCTCCTGACGTCTCTCATAACAGAAGTCAACGTCGATATCGGGCATGGATACACGTTCCGGATTCAGGAAACGTTCAAACAGCAGCTGATAGCGGATCGGGTCAATCGTAGTAATCTCAAGACAATAGGACACGATACTTCCTGCGGCTGATCCACGTCCCGGTCCTACTGAGATTCCGTGATCTTTTGCGTATTTAATAAAATCCCACACGATCAGGAAATAGTCTACATAACCCATCTGATGGATTGTTTCCAATTCATAAGACAAACGCTCTTTCAATTCTTCCGAAGGATCACCATAACGCTTTTCCAATCCTTCATAGCAAAGCTTCTGCAGATATTCCCAGGAAGTATAACCATCCGGCACATCATATTTCGGAAGTTTTGTTACACCAAATTCAATCTCGACATGACATCGATCCGCAATCTTCTGTGTATTCTCCAACGCCTGTTTCGCATAAGGGAACAGACGTAGCATCTCTTCTTCTGACTTCACATAATACTGCCCGCCGTCATACCGCATACGATTCTCATCTGAAAGCTTCTTTCCGGTCTGAATACAAAGTAGAATATCATGTGGCTTCGCATCTTCTGCATATGTATAATGAATATCATTCGTAGCAACCAGCTCAATTCCTGTCTCTTCAGACATTTTGAATAGCTGTTGATTGACAAGTCCCTGCTCTGGTATTCCATGATCCTGCAACTCCAGGAAGAAATTCCCTTCGCCGAAAATTTCCTGATACTCTAAAGCTGTCTTCTTCGCCTCTTCATATAATCCCTTCGTCAGGAATCTTGCCACCTCACCTGCCAGGCAGGCACTTAAAGCAATGATACCTTTATGGTACTTGCGCAGAAGTTCCTTATCCACTCGCGGTTTATAGTAATAACCTTCCACAAATCCCTTCGAAACAATCTTCGTCAGATTCGCATATCCTTCCTCATTTTCTGCCAGAAGCACAAGATGATAATATCTGTCATCTCCTCCTGTGATCTCGCGATCAAAACGAGAATTCGGAGCCACATACACTTCACATCCAAGGATTGGATTGATCCCCTGCTTCTTGGCTTCCCGATAGAAATCGATCACACCATACATAACACCGTGATCTGTAATTGCCGCACTGTTCATCCCAAGTTCTTTGACTCTGGACACATATTCTTTTATCTTATTCGATCCATCCAGCAGACTAAATTCTGTATGGACATGCAAATGTGCAAAACTCATAGTTCACCTCAATGATCAAATTTTAACTAAGAAAAGGGAAGGCTCTGACTTGATACACAGGTCAGAATCCCTTCCCTTCATTTTACACTCTTTATGGAAATTTTAAAATGTTAAATCTTATTTATTTCCACCATCTATCATGAACTGGATCAGCTTATCTGTATCTTCTTTCTCGTAAGCGATAACTTCCAGCTCCGGAATCTCTCCGTTAGAGAAAATGTTAGCCATAGATACATACTGGGAAAGTTTAGACTTCAGGTTCAGTCTGTCTCCCTCACCTGTTACTAACTCTACTCTTCCTTTACAAGAATCTACTACCTTAAAAAATCCTTCAACATCTGTAATATTCTGAACTTTCATTCTAAATACCCCTTTCTTTTAACAATTTAATTATAACTTTACTTCCTAAATTCATCTAGGAATGATATTACCTATCATTTTCTCATTCCTAATGTTATTATAACGTATTTAAAACATATTACAAGTAGGAAGAATCACTATTTTTCTCATTTTCAGCATATAAAACCTCACACTTTTTTCTATTTGAAACAACACTTCCTACAAGTCATAGTCACTTTCTCTAACACGTAACGGTTCGCATACAGATTGCTTTTACAAACTATAAATACCGTCCTCTTTGATCACGATTTTCTTCTGTTTCAAGAGTCTTCCAACTGCACGTTTGAACGCAGCTTTACTCATTCCCATCTCTGCTTTAATGCGCTCCGGATCTGCTTTATCTGTGAATGGAAGTTTACCCCCACAAGTCTCAATGCATTCCAGAATCAGTTCTGCATCTTTGTCCATCTGCTCCGGAATCTTGCCACGGACACTCAGATCCAGTTTTCCATCCTCTTTGACTGCTGCCACACGTGCTTCAATCTCCTGTCCCGGATACATTCTTCCATACATCTCTCTCTTCGGAATCAATGCAGAATACAGATTATCTACTGCCACGAAAGCTCCCAGATCACGATTCACCTCATAAACTGTTCCGGTTACAACATCATCCTTTTTATAAGGAGAGTCTGTCTGCAGAAGATGATAGATCTTCATTGTCGCACAAAGTCTCTCGCTCTTATCTACATAAAGACTTACCAGACAGCGGTCGCCCTTCTCTACCTTCTCTGTCTGTTCCTTAAATGGAAGGAACAGGTCCTTCTCAAGTCCCCAGTCAAGAAAAGCACCCATTCTGCCCACATCTGCTACTGTCAGGACAGCCAGCTGTCCAAGAGTGATCTTTGGCTCATTCGTTGTTGCGATCATACGATCGGAAGAATCTTTATAGAGGAATACCTCGATTGGATCTCCCAGTTCAATTCCGTCCGGAACCTGTTTCTTTGGAAGAAGAACACGCTCCTCGTCACTTCCAAGATATACTCCAAAATCTACCAGCTTTACTACCGTAAGTACCTGTTTTACTCCTAATCTCATCTTTTCTCCATTCTGCCGCTGGCTTACGCGGCCCATTTTTTAATATGTTTTCTATACCTTAAGGTATTTTCTATGCTGTTGTCAATCGAATCTCATCAATTTCTTTGATTCTTTATTTGATATTTTTTTAACATATTCTTTCTATGAATTGATTTACCTTTCTGAATTATGTATAATTACTTCAATGTGAGAGCAATCTTTCTGCCTACAGCCTGTCTGAGGCAGTATTTTTAAGAGAGGATATTAGTATGAGTGCACAAAATCTTACTTTATTGACAGACCTGTATGAGCTTACTATGATGCAGGGATATTTTGAAACACAGGAAAATCAGACCGTTGTATTCGATGTTTTCTTCCGTGACAATCCGAACAAAGGCGGATATTCCGTCATGGCAGGACTGGATCAGGTCATTGACTATATTAAAAATCTGAATTTTTCTTATGAGGATGTTGATTATTTAAGAGGGCTCGGATTGTTCAGTGAGGATTTTCTTCATTATCTGAGCGGATTTCATTTTAGCGGAGACATTTATGCGATCCCGGAAGGAAGCGTCATCTTCCCAAGAGAACCGCTTCTGAAAGTCGTAGCTCCGATCATGGAGGCTCAGCTTGTTGAGACTGCAATTCTTACAATTCTGAATCATCAGTGCCTGATCGCTACGAAAGCTTCCCGTGTTGTTTATGCGGCACAAGGAGACGGTATCATGGAGTTCGGACTTCGACGCGCCCAGGGACCGGATGCAGGACTGTACGGAGCAAGAGCTGCTGTGATCGGTGGATGCGTCGGAACTTCCAATGTACTCGCCGGCGAAATGTTTGATGTACCGGTTATGGGAACGCATGCACACAGTTGGATCATGACTTTCAAAGATGAATATACTGCATTTAAAGAATATGCAAGATTGTATCCTGATGCATGTACACTGCTTGTCGATACTTATGACACATTGAAATCCGGTGTTCCGAATGCGATCCGTGTTTTTACCGAGATGCGCGAAGCAGGCATCAAACCGAAGAGCTACGGTATCCGCCTTGACTCCGGTGATCTCGCTTATCTTTCTAAAAAGGCACGTAAGATGCTGGATGACGCCGGATTCCAGGATGCTGTCATTGCCGCTTCCAACGACCTGGATGAATTTCTGATCCACGATCTCAAGATGCAGGGCGCTGCAATTTCTTCCTGGGGTGTCGGAACGAATCTTATTACCTCTAAGGACTGCCCATCCTTTGGCGGTGTATATAAACTGGCTGCTATTCAAAACGCAGAAGGCGAATTCCAGCCAAAGATTAAAATTTCTGAAAACATTGAAAAGATCACCAACCCAGGAAATAAAACTATCTATCGCATTTACGACAAAGAGACTGGTATGCTGCGTGCCGATCTGATCTGCTTTGCTGATGAAACATTTAATACAGGGGAAGATCTTCTTCTCTTTGACCCAAATGCTACATGGAAGAAAACACTTCTTCCGGGTGGAACCTACACAATGCGTGAACTGCTTGTCCCAATCTTCCAGCATGGAGAATGTAAGTATGAGTCCCCATCTGTAAAGGAGATTGCAGAATTCTGTCGTCAGGAAAAAAAGACGCTTTGGGATGAGACAAAACGTCTCTTCAATCCACATAAGGTATATGTGGATCTTTCCCAAAAACTGTACGATACAAAAACCAAGTTGCTGAATGAAGCACATCATTAATTACTGTCACTATATAACGAAATGGAGTTTTAATTATTATGAAATACCAAGTGATTGTACTTGATCTAGACGGTACACTAACCAATTCAAAAAAAGAAATAACGCCCCCTACAAGGGACGCTCTGATTGAAATTCAACAGAATGGAAAAAAAGTAGTCCTCGCCAGCGGTCGCCCGATCAACGGTGTCGCACCTCTGGCAGAGGAATTATATCTAAAAGAATACGGCGGATTCATGCTCTCCTTTAACGGTGCGAGAATCACCCGCTGTTCTGACAATGCAATTATTTATAATAAGGTTATCCCACAGGAAGTCATCCGTCCGATTTACGAGGCAGTAAAAGAATATCCTGGATTGGACCTTATCTCTTATACGGATAAAGTAATCCTCTCCGGTATTAAAAGTAATGAATACACTGAAAAAGAAGCCGCCATCAACAGCATGGAGATCTGTCCGGTTGAGGACTTCCCTGCCGCACTTGATTTCCCGGTCAATAAAATACTTATCCCAGGTGAACCTTCCATCCTGGAAGACCTGATGCCGAAGCTGCAGAAACAATACCACGGACTGCTCAACATCTACCGTTCTGAGCCATTCTTCTTAGAGATCATGCCTCAGAATATCGATAAAGCACACTCTCTGCAGAAGCTTCTGAACAGTATCGGTCTCACTGCCGATTCCATGATCTGCTGCGGCGACGGCTTCAATGATCTGTCCATGATCGAATATGCCGGTCTTGGTGTAGCAATGGGGAATGCCCAGCCAGTCGTCAAAGAATCTGCCGACTTTATCACAAAGTCGAATGATGAGGACGGGATTCTTCACGTTGTAAATCTCTACATGAGAGATTAGGCCTTCTCTCCGGAAGCTGCGCAAGAATCACAGCCGCAAATACAAGGGCACATCCAAAAATTTCCCTTGGAGACAAGGTTTCTCCAAGAAGCACCCAGCCTGCAAGTACTGAAAATACAGACTCAAGACTTAACAGCAGAGATGCAACTGTCGGGTCTGTATTTTTTTGTGCAACAATCTGCAAAGTATATCCTACTCCACAAGACATGATTCCTGCATAAGCAATTGGCTTCCATGCCTGTAGTATAGAATACATTTCTGGATGCTCACACAAAATCATTGGCACTGAGCAAAGAATTCCACAAACGAAAAATTGAATGCTGGACATCTTCACTCCATCCACCTTTGATGAAAAATGATCGATCACCAAAATATGAAATGAAAAAGCAATAGATCCTAGTAAAACATAAAAATCCCCTTTTTCAATGGAAAATCCTGACGTCATGCATAAGAAATACATACCAATCACAGCAAGTACTACACCAATCCACACTTTAATCCCTGCTTTTTTTCCAACAACCATGCCTAAGATTGGAACGATCAGAATGTATAATGCTGTGATGAATCCTGCTTTTCCTGCTGTTGTATACTGGATTCCGATCTGCTGAAGAGAACTTCCAAGCATAAGAAAAATGCCACAACAAATTCCACCGATCGCAAGCGTTTTTTTATTTGGTTCAACTTCTTCTACTTTTGATGTATTCCTCTTTTTCTGCTTATCTAATACATAAATCAAGGGAATCAGCACAATTCCTCCAAGAATACTTCTGACACAGTTAAATGTAAACGGTCCAATATAGTCCATTCCAACACTTTGTGCGACAAATGCTGCGCCCCAGATCAGTGCCGTCAGTAGAAGTAATACATTATTTACAGATTTCTTTTTCAATACTTTTACCTCTTTCACAATTTTAGTCATTCTCTAGTATACAGAAAAATCTGCCGAATGGCAGATTTTTCTTGATTTTTTTTACTTTTCTTAATAGTGCATAATTACCGGATCTCCAACCTGGATCAACTCATACAATTTCCCGGCATCCGAATAGCTCATATTGATACATCCATGAGAACCTCTGTAGGTATATACATTTCCTCCAAAACTGCTCTGCCATGTTGCATCATGAAAACCAACACCGGAATACGTTACACGCATCCAATATTTTACAGGAGTTTCATACTCTCTTGTTCCATCCGGTCTTAAATTACCGCGCAGTACTTTATTCTGCATTCGTTCCAAAATCGTATAAACTCCTGCCGGAGTACTTCTTCCGCCTTTCGGAAGTCCGGTCACTACATCTGCTGACATTAAAACTTCTCCGTCTTTGACATACCACATTTTCTGATTCGTCAGATCGACTTCTGCATAAGTGGAGCCCCAATCCTGCGCACCATGCGATGCCGCAGTCTTTCCTTCCACATAAACCGGCTCTCGACTTATTGTTTCTCCGCTTTCAACATTCGCGAGAAGTGTCTCATACTCTGCCTTTTCATTAATCTCCCAACCGTAAGTTCCACCGGAAACTTCGGTTGCTCTTCCATCCGGTGTAGTGAATTGTCTGGTCTTTCCTGCAGTATCATACTGCTGTGCAAACTGCGTCACCCATTCCTGTATAAGTTCCGGGTGAAATGTCACCACATAATTCTCATCTGCTGTCACCCACTGTGAAATAATTGTTTTATCAACCACAACCGGTGTATCAAGTCCCATCTCATAAGTTACACTCGCATTCAGGTATGCATTCATCGCATCGCACGCCTGCTGAACTTCCAATGACTCCTTTGTATATAGCGGCTGTACATAACATCCTGCTTCATCAAGATTCAACTGCTCTTGCAGTCCCTCTATCGCTTGGACTACCGCTTTCTTCAATGCATCTGCATCGATTGCCGTCCCTTCCGTAATGTCTCCCGGAACAAACTTTTCTCCGTCAAACACCGGCATAGAAGATATCGGCTGTACCTGTTCTGTTGTCATAGCTGTCAGACTTGCAATCTTCGCATCTAATGCTTTCTCATCATAATCTGCACTTGCCGTGATAGACAATCCTTTTCCCTCTCCCGACCATGCTGCCGGCCACAGAAAAACGGACTGCTCCTTTAATAGTTTATCTATCACTCCATTCTCTTTATATTCAACAGAGATCTCTTTTCCTGTAATCATATCAGAAAGTCCCGCATGTTCTGTAATCTTCAATTCATACTTCTTAACTTCTGATTTCAGATAATCTGCCACATCTTCTTCCTTAGCATATGAAAAATCTTTCCCGTTAACCTTTGTATTTGGAAGAAAATGACTCATAAAATACAAAGCGGTTCCTATGTACCCTAAAACCAAGATTCCTGCAACTATTCCAAGGCTAATCCATAACCATTTTTTCTTGTTGTCCCCCATCAAATGACTTCTCCTTTGTAATTACTTTATCGCCTGTCCTTCTGTAGTATTTCACTACTGACAAACCGCTTTTATAGCTTACACATTTTCTATTATGACAGAAACGCAAAGATATTTCCTTAATTTTTTCTTATTTTAGTAATATTTTATTCCTTTGGATATAAATTAAGAGGGACACTACAATAAAATAGTATCCCCCTTCACTCACTATAACAAAGTACAGTCTATAATTTATTCACATTTTGTAAAGTACATAGAAATTCCCTGTCCACCACCAATACACATACTGATCATTGCATCTTTCTTATCTGTTCTCATCAACTCATACATTACTTTTACAGTAAGCATAGCTCCTGTTGCTCCAATCGGATGTCCAATGGAAATTCCACCACCATATATATTTACTTTTTCTGGATCTAATCCAAGATCACGACTTACAGCATATGCCTGGCTTGCAAACGCTTCATTAATTTCAAACATATCAATAGACTTCAAATCAACACCTAGTTTGTTTGCAAGTTTCTCACTAGAGAACTTTGGTGAATATCCCATCAATTCTGCATCAAACCCTGCAATTGCATATCCTTCAATTTTCATCTTTGGTGTTACACCAAGCTCTTCTGCTTTCTCTTTAGACATTACAACAACTGCTGCTGCGCCATCGTTTAAGCTGGATGAATTTGCTGCTGTAACTGTACCGCCTTTCACAAAACATGGACGAAGTTTTGCAAGTTTTTCCATACTCTGTCCTTCTCTTGGACCTTCATCGGTATCAAATATTGTTATATTTCCCTTACGATCTTTCAATTCAACTGGAAGAATCTCATCTTTGAATTTACCTTCTTTGATTGCCTTGCATGCTCTCTGATGGCTGCGTACTGCGAACGCATCCTGTTCTTCTCTTGTTACATGGTATTTCTCTGCTACATTTTCTGCTGTCACACCATTGTGGTTTCCATCCAGAGGCCATGTCAGGATATCAATCACTCCATCCTCGAATACCTTATGTCCCATTCTTGCTCCCCAACGTGCATCATTTACATAATATGGAAGTCTGGAAATGTTCTCTGTACCACCTGCAACAACAACATCTGCCTGTCCTGTCTGAATCTCCATAACAGCCTCTGCAATAGACTGAAGTCCTGATCCACACTGACGGTTTACAGAATATGCTGTTGTCTCTTTTGGCATTCCAGCTTTTAAACTGACTGCTCTTGCAATGAAGCCATTCTCTGCAACTTCTCCAACCTGTCCAATTACAACTTCATCAACATCTGATGGCTGGATTCCTGCTCTTTTCACTGCTTCTTTAACTACCATAGCTCCCATATCGATTGCTGTGATATCCTTTAAGCTTCCACCATAGCTTCCTACTGGAAGTCTTACTCCACTTACAACAACTACTTCTTTCATTTTTATATCCTCCTGTTGTTCTGTTTTTTGCGGTTCTCTCTCGTAAGCAAGAACCGCCTTTGATACTATATTTATTGAATCTGCAATTTTATTTTTAGAAGTTAGATCCGATCTTATTTCCTTTTTCATCGTATTTGTAGAATCCCTGTCCTGTCTTCTTTCCAAGCATTCCTGATTTGACCATTGTCTCAAGAAGTGGGCATGGACGATATTTGCTGTCATGGAATCCGTTGTAAAGTCCTGTCATTGTTGCAAGCATTGTGTCGATTCCAACAAAGTCTGTCAGCTCGATTGGTCCCATCGGGTGGTTACATCCGAGCTTCATTGCGTTGTCAACATCTTCCGGTTTGCTTCCTTCCATTACCATGAAGGCTGCCTCGTTCTGCATTGGAACAAGGATACGGTTTACCATGAATCCAGGAAACTCTGGAGCATCTACTGTTGTCTTTCCAATCTTTCCTGCAAATTCTTTCACTACATCATATGTCTCATCGGATGTTACAAGTCCACGAACCAGCTCAAGAAGCTTCATAACCGGTGCCGGATAGAAGAAGTGTGCTCCCATTACTTTGTCCGGACGGTTTGTAACAGATGCTATCTCAGAGATACTCAATCCTGATGTGTTAGATACAATGATTGTCTCTGCATCTGCAAGCTCATCTACTTTCTTAAATGTATCTTTTTTAATCTCAATCTTCTCAGGTACTGCTTCAACTACAAGAAACGCACCCTTTACATCTTCGAAGTTCTGGCTGTATGTCAGGCGTCCAAGGATTTCTGCTTTCTTCTCTTCTGTCATAGATCCTTTTGCTACTTTACGGCTGAACAATTTTTCTACTGTTGCTTTTGATTTTTCGATTGCAGCTTCGAATGTATCAATATTTACTACATCGTAACCTGCTGTCGCACAAGCCTGTGCGATTCCATTTCCCATCAATCCTGCTCCGATAACTGCTACTTTGTTTTTCTCCATGTTTTTGTACCTCTTTTATGTTAATTTTAATTGTTACCCGTTTGATTATTTCTCTTTAAGCTGTAATCCGAATGGTCCGTTCTGAATGAACAGGGACGCATCCATTTCCCTTAGTTCCTCGCTGATGATCGGCTTAAAATCCATCATATCCAGAATCTGTGTATGAAGGTCGATACCTGGTGCAATCTCAATCAGCTTCACACCTTCTTTGCAGAGCTCGAAGACTGCACGTTCTGTCACGATCATAACCTCCTGACCTTTCTTTCTTGCCATCGGTCCGTTAAAGGAAAGCTGTGCTACATTTCTCACCATCTTGCGGATCTTGCCTTCCTGAAGAATGTTCAACTTACCATCTTTGAATTCATATTTTGCACCGCTTGCAGTAAATGTTCCAAGGAATACGATCTTCTTCGCATTCTGTGTAATATCAATAAATCCACCGGCTCCAGTACATCTTGTTCCCATCTTTGTGGAGTTGACGCTTCCGTCTTCTCCCAGTTCTCCAAGCCCCATATATGTAATGTCTACACCAGCTCCGTTATAATAATCCATCTGCTCGTGATGGCCAATCATTGCCATCAGATTCTGGCCAATTCCGAAGTCAATTCCGCCGGCCTGAACACCACCATAAATACCAGACTCTACCGTAATAACAACATCATCGGATACCTTTTCCTCATTGCAGACCTTTCCGATCATGTCATTTGGAATTCCTGTTCCAAGGTTGATGACTGCTCCTCTATACAGTTCCTGTGCTCCTCGTCTTGCAATAAACTTTCTCTCGTTGAACGGTGCCGGTGGAATATCTCCTGCCGGTACTCTTGCAAGTCCGCAGTAGGATGGGTCATAGTACCAAGATGAAGTCTGTCTGTGATCTTCCATTGGATTCTCACATACAACAATATCATCAATAAATACTCCCGGAACCGTTACATCCTTTGGATTGATCGTTCCTGACTGTACCACCTGTTTTACTTGTGCAATAACGCGTCCACCATATCTTTTAGCTGCCAGAACTGCTGGAAGTACTTCCAGTTTCATTGCCTCTTCTGTTGTCGTAAGATTTCCCATCTCATCACATACCGTTCCTCGAATCAGAACAGTATCAAGCGGGATCTCTTTATAAAACATGTACTCTTCTCCGCCATATTCGAGAATATCCACAATATCTGGAAGTGGCTTTGTACGGTCATTCATCTTTCCTCCTTCTACTCTCGGATCAATGAAAGTACCAAGTCCAACCTTAGACATCTTACCTGGAAGTCCACATGCCATACTTCGATAAAGCTGTGCAATCTGTCCTTGCGGCAGACAATATGCTTCTACCTGACTGTTGGCAATCATCTCCATCCATCTCGGTTGCAGACCCCAATGGGATCCAACAATTCTCTTGACGAGCCCTTCGTGCGCCAAATGCTGAATTCCATCTTTTCTATCACTCTGTCCACAGGAATGAACCAAAGTAATATCGGCAGGATGACCAACCGTTTCAAATCTCTTTTCAATTGCTTTCAAAATTGATTCACTTGCACTGACCAGTGTCATTCCTATCGTGCATAATGTAGACCCATCCTGGATCTTTTCTGCTGCCTCCTGTGCAGTAATAAAATTTGCTTTTAACATAATGCCTCCTCTTCTATTGAAAAAGTGTTCTGATATACTTCTTATCTGTCTTAAGTCCCGGTGTCTTCGGAATTGCATCCAGAAAAAGAATCCGCTCCGGCACCTTGAATCTTGCCATCTCTTTTAACATTTCTTCTTTGATCTGTTCCTCTGTAAGTTGTGCACCCTTTTCAAGAACTACAACGGCTGCTGCAACCTCTCCGTACTTCTCATTAGGAATTCCGACAACCGCTGCATCTTTAACCCCCTTAAATGCGATAAGTTCATCCTCTACATCAGTACACCAAATCTTCTCTCCACCACGGTTAACCATGTCTTTCTTACGGTCTACGAAAAACACAAATGCATCCTTGTTCTGATATCCCATATCTCCCGTATCGAGCCAGCCATCTTCTGTAAATAACGGTGATTCCATCTTATAATAGTATTCCACTACATTAGCTCCACGGATATAAACTGTTCCGACAGTTCCCGTCTCAACCTCGTGTCCATCATCATCAAGAATTTTAAGTTCCAGTCCTGGAACAGGTCTTCCGGAAGAAGATGGATAAATACTTAAAGCCGTATCCGTCGGAAACAGAGTTCCCGGGCTTGCTGTCTCTGTCATGCCAAATACAGTACGAATCTCTGTGGTCGGCAGCCATTTATGTAACTGCTTTAACTTCTCCACCGGCATATAACTGCTTCCGCACAACATCATACGCAAGGAAGGAAGTGCCGGATACTCTTCTTTCAGATCCATCAAAAGTCCAAAAACTGTTGGCGAACCATGCATGAATGTGATCTTATTCTTTTCAATACATTCCAAAATACGATGTGCTTCATATCTTCTGTATAAATAAACAGTTCCACCAGAATAAACAAACAGTCCTAACAATGCAATCAACCCCGTTACATGATAAATCGGAACTGGTATGATCGTCTTATCTTCCGGTGTTATCTCACATAATCGGTGATATACCATCGTCGCATGAATGACATTGTAATTCTTCATCACAACACCTTTACTGATCGATGTCGTTCCCGAGGTAAACATCAGAATCATCTCATCTTCAAGCTTTCCCTGTGAACCGCCTCTTTTTCCTTTCGGCAGTTCAAGATGCCGGAATCCATATCCTTCTTCCTCGTCAACAGAATAGACAATTGGAAATTGTTCCTCATACTTTTTCACCCAGTCTGTAAATCTTTCTGCTGCCACCAACAGATCAATATCTGCTTTTTCAATCAATGCCTGTATCTCGTGCTCTCTATATTTACTTGGAAATGGAATCACAACAGCACCAATCTTGCAGATTGCATAGAACACAGTACAGAACTCAATACTATTATGAAGAAGCATTCCTACATGCTGTCCTCTTTGAAGCCCTTTTTCTGTCAGCCACTGTGCAAAATCATCTACCATCCCGATGAACGTTCCATAGGTGTAGGCTCTATTCCAGTTGTCAGAAAATCCAATCTTATCTGGAAATTTCTCCGCTGTCTCCTCAAGAATCTCATAATAATTATTTTTCATATCTGAGAATGTACAGACCTGGCGATTTCCGATCGTCCGCATTTCCATGCCTTTCGTCACATGAACATTCCAGACCTCTTGTCCCTTTATCATCTCAAACTCCTTTCAGCTTACGCTGATCATTTTATGAAACCGCTCCCATAAATATTCAAAAAAATATTTGTTCTTTCGAACTACCAATAGTTTATTATATTTTATAGCCTTTTTCAATCTGAAATTGTCACAATTTTTATTTTATTTCTTGTTTTATTTGCACAAATAAATAGTTTATTTCACTATATTAGTGAATACCGCTCCCATTATTTAAATCTGTTTTTATTGGTTTTAAGAAGTATTTATGATATACTCAAGATTAAGAAAAAGACTTTTGACAGCACCAACAGAAAAACCAAATGAGGTAACATCATGAATGAGAAAATTGATATTAACTATATTGCAAAAAAAGCAAATGTCTCTCGTTCTACTGTCTCAAGGGTTCTGACAAAAAAAACAAATGTAAAGGAATCCACACGTGAAAAAGTAGAGCAGGTCATGGCAGAACTGAACTATCATCCAAACTCTATGGCCAGAGGACTTGCTACTGGAAAACAGAATATCATCGCGCTTGTAGTTTCCGATATCCGGAATCCTTTCTACGCACAGCTTGTCTGGACGATTAGTACTTCTCTTCGCGAAAAGGGGTATCTTATGACACTTTATAACAGTGCAGATATGACACGAAAAGACCGTGAATCTCTCTGGAGTCTTTTAGACTATGGATTCTCCGGTCTGATTATGGCAGACGCAAGAAAAGAGGATGATTTTTCTCAATTCTTAAAGCAGGCTGACTGCCCGATTGTTCTCGTCAACAGGACACTCGGCATTGCCAACACATACGATACGATCACTTTGGACAATATGCAGGGCGGATATCTCGCAACAAAGCATCTTCTGGAACTTGATCATCGGCGAATCGCCATGCTCCGCGGACCAGAAATTTCTACAACCAGTCAGGGACGTTACGAGGGATATGTCTATGCACTTCAGGAAGCCGGAATTCCATTAGATAAGACTTTGATCCGTGCGGGAAAACTGAACATGGAATTTGGACGGGAGTTTGCCAAAAAAATTATTCTTCATTCTGACAATCCCCCTTCTGCCGTATTTGTTGGAGGCGATTTCACCTGTTATGGATTGATGGATGCCTGCATCCGTGCAGGAATACGAATTCCAGAAGATTTAAGCATCGTCAGTTTTGATGATATTCCTTTTTCTGATACAGCAATGGTTAATCTAACTACAATCTCCCATCCTTATACACAGATTGGTGAGCTTGTTGCTAAGAAGATTGTCCATAGAATCGAACAGCCAGATGCTCCTGTCGAACAAATCACATTGCTGCCAACCCTTGTAAAAAGAGGAAGTACAGCACCATACAAAAAATAATTTTTTCTTTTAAACTTTTATCAATGAAAAACTCAAAAGCTGCCGTTTTACAAAAGATTATTTTATAAAGCGGCAGCTTTTTATATTAACTGTTTTTTTCTAATTCGATAGATTCATCCGCCAGCAGATGATACAATTCATCAATCTGGTCGTCAGAAAGCACCCTCTCATTCTTTTCATTTTCTTTTTTCAGTGTCTGAATCAGCTGCTTCCTATGGATTACAGGAATTTCATTTTCAGGTGTTCCATCCCATGTAATTTCTGCATGCTCTGGGAATATAATAACAGAACGCACCGGAATCTTAGTAGCCCCGATTCTCTGCTCTATTCTCTTTGCAAAAAATCTGCTCTCATCCATTGGATTCTTGAACAGGTACTCATGCTGTTTGTCCGCCTGTCCCTTCTTCCCTTTTTCCGTGTAATATTGCTTGTAATCTCCATGTTTCTTCAGAACAACCTTTCCGCTCTGATTCTTCACATTCAAAACGTAGATTCCCGATGGGATGAGTATCAGGATGTATGCCTGTGGAGTCTTCTCATTCTTGCCCTGTGCAATCTGATAGAAAATCTTATGCTTTCCAAACTCATTATTCAAATAAAAACTTTCAGACAAACGTATTAGATTTTTCCTACGAAATGCATACTCAAAATAGCTTGAATAGATTTCTATATAAATGCTTCTTCTAAAACGATTCCACTGGTAAATCGTCTTAATCAACCAGTATCCTCCTGCCACAAATGCAAGACCTATTAAAACGTCACTCCAAACTGACATAGCTACCTCCTGAATTTATCCTAACCTCTTTAGTCGAGTTCAGGTCCGTTGTGTTTCTCGAATGAATAACGTCCGCTAGAACCAATCACTCTCATATAAGATTTAATAAAATCTTTCATTGCATCTTCCACAGCAATACATAAATCCATATAATCAATCTGCGGATTTTCTTTTAATGTTGCGATAGATGCATTTGTTGCATGACGCATCAGATCTGTACACACATTAATCTTGTTGATTCCACATGCGACAGCTTTTCTAATGTTCTCTTCGCCAGCACCACTACCTCCATGAAGTACAAGTGGCATATCAAGTTCTGCTTTAAGTTCCTTCAGACGTTCAAAATCAAGTTTTGGAATCATTCCTTTTGGATATGCTCCGTGTGCTGTTCCAATTGCCACTGCCAGACAGTCGCAGTTTGTTCTCTCTACGAACTCCTTTGCCTGTTTTACATTTGTATACAGATCCACATTACTGTCATCAGCCTGTGCTGCCTGTCCTACATGTCCAAGCTCTGCCTCACAGGAAAGTCCCATTCCATGTGCGAGACTTGCGATCTGCTGTGTTCTTCTTACATTCTCTTCGAATTCATAGCTGGATGAATCGATCATTACACTAGAGAATCCATACTGCATTGCAGCTGTAATATCCTCAAAATTCGCCCCATGATCTAAATTGAACGCAACTGGTACAGATGCTCTCTTTGCAAGATTTTCAATCAATGGCGCCATTATATATCCATATCCATGCGCCTTCATCTGGCGAGGAGAAATATTAATAATAACTGCGGACTTCTCTTCTTCTGCTGACTCGATAACTGCCTTCACTTGCTCCATATTAACACAATTAATTGCCATAACTGCGTAGTTATTATGATGCGCATGTAACAGCATGTCTTTCATTGATACATACATTTTTCTTCCTCCTGATTTTAAAAAGTGAGATGTCCTGAGCAGACATCTCACTTACATACTAAAGCATGTGAGAGAAGCTGCCAATGGCAGACTCTCTGCATTTATTTACTTTTCAAACAACTCTTAAATCAACGGATTCTCCATTTCCTCATCCTCAGCACCTTCTGCAAGAGGTCTCTTAAGGATAGAATACAGAAGACCTGTGATACATCCTCCCAACAGCCACAGTCCAATGAACAGAAGTGGGTTAGATGTCATAGCCACTGAGAATACACCACCGTGTACTGCCGGAGATTCCAGTCCAAACATCATACACAGACCACCTGTAATTGCACCACCAACACAGATAGAGGCTGTCAGTCTTACCGGGTCTTTCAACTGGAATGGGATTACACCTTCCTGAACATAGCAGCAAGAAAGAATTACCAATGATAAAGCCTGCTCCTTCTCTGTTTTAGTGAATTTGTTACGGCTCCATGGAAGTACTGTAGAAATAGCAATTCCAAGAGGAGATGTCATACCTGCACACATCTTAGCAGATGTAGGAATAAAGAATCCATCAGCATTCAGTCCATTTACAAACAGAGCTGCTGTCTTATTAACCGGACCACCATTGTCAAATGCGATCATTGCACCAATAACTGCACCAAGTACGAATCTTGAACCAGCACTTAAAGCTGTCAGCCATCCTGTAACAATTCCCATCAACCATGCGATCGGAACACCAATAACATACCACATCAACAACCCAACAATCAATGTCGAAAGTACTGGAATAAACATAATCGGCATAATTCCCTGTAATGCCTTCGGAACTTTAATCTTCTTCATTTGAAGAACAAACCATCCTGCAATCAGAGCTCCAACAAGACCACCTACAAATCCTGTTTTCATAAGTCCTGCAAGTACACCCATTGCATATCCAGGAGCAATACCCGGCTTATCCGCAATAGCATACGCAATAAATGCTGCCAGACAAGGGACTGCAAATGCAAACAAGTTGTTACCAATTGTGAAAATAACCTGAGCCAATGTCTGCATCTCGGCAGCTGTGTCTCCAATGTTATATCCTCCCATCATTTTTGCAATCGCTGTGATAACACCACCACCAACGATTACCGGAATCATGTAGGAAATACCTGTCATGATTGCATCTTTACAAACTGTACCTACACTTTTTTGTTTTTTTCTTTGAAGTTCTGCCATAATTATCCTAATGCCTCCACTAACTCATCAATTACTGCATCTGCATCTTTGATTGGTTCATTTACCTTAAAACTCATCGTCGGAACATCTTTAAAACGACTGGATCCTTTGATTTTTACATCACTAGCAATAATGCACGCATCACATCTTGCAATATCTTCTGCTGTAATCTCGTCTTCTACTCCCTGTGCTCCCTGCGTCTCAACCTTGATTTCGATTCCTTTTTTTTGAGCCGCCTTTTTCAGATTTGCTGCTGCCATATAAGTGTGGGCAATTCCTACAGGGCAACTACATACTGCTACTAAATACATACTCCTATTCCTCCTTTTTACTTTTAAATATATCGATGATCTGATCTACGTCAGTAGCATCCTTTAATGCCTCTCTGAAATCGTCATCCATCAGGCCTACTGCCAAACTAGATAACATTTTCAGGTGTACGTTATCTGCTGTGTTTGGTGCCGCCAGCATAATAACATAATCAACAGGTTCTCCATCAAGAGATCCCCATTCGATCTTTTGATTCAACTTTACCAGAGTAAATGCTGCTTCTTTTACACAGCCCCCTTTACAATGTGGGATTGCAATTCCATTTCCCATGCCGGTCTCAAATTCAAGTTCTCTGTCTTTAACTCCCTGTAAGTAGTCTTCATAGCTTGATACTTTTCCGGCATCATACATCATTTTGCAGATTTTTCGGATTGCATCTTCTTTATTTGTTACATCTAGTCCGAAAGAAACAAGCCTTTCGTCTATCATATCTGCCATACCCATATTTTTGTAGCTCCTTTCTGTCTATCTGAACATTTCTGAAAATCTCCTGGCCTTTAATATTACTTCCATCGCCTTCTTGTCTTTTGTCAACTCCAATACGTCTCCAAAGATTCCTTTGATGTAATCTTTTGAATTAACATCCAAAGACAGTAGAAAGATCAGCTGAACTTTTTCGTCACCCCAGTTAATCGGTTTTTTCAGTGTCATTATTCCGATTCCCTGTTTCTTTATATGGCCTTCAAATGCATGTGGAATTGCGATTAAGTTTCCAAGCGCCGTCTCCGAAAGATTTTCTCGTTCAAATACCGAATCAATAAATCCTTCATCCACATATCCTTCTGTGATCATCCTGCTTCCGAGAAGATGAATCACTTCCTCTTTTGATTTTAGATCACAGTCAAACATCGCAATCTCACTGTGCAGAAACTGCTGCAGGTATTCATAATTCTTTTGAGTTTCTGGTTCATATTCCTTCTTCTTCATCAGAAACTTCTGAATCTTCTTGATGTCTGTCTCACTTAAAACCGGGGAAACCTGAATAACCGGAATTCCTTCCAATTCAATCGGAACTGTAGCAATCACAAAATCTTGTTTTTCTAGTTTGATTTCTGATAATCTTGATGCTGAGAAAACTTCCCTAATTTCCAAATTCGAAAAACTTCCTGCCAGCTTAGCTCGCAAGAACTGAGACGTACCAAATCCTGTCATACAAACTAACGTTGCAGTAAATTTTTGATGTTGTTTTTGTTTCATTCTTTCAATCGATGTCCCAATATGAAATGTAATAAAACCAATCTCATCTTCTGTTGGATTAAATCCGTACTTAACTGTAAACTTTGACATAAAGAAAGATGCAATTTCATATTCATAAAACAATTCTTTCTTTATCGCATCCAGAATCGGATTGTAAGTATACATTTTACTGTGTAGTCTCAGTACCATGCATTCCAAATGATCCATCAAAGCATTGATCAATTCATCGTCTTCCTCTAACTGTAGATAGAACTTTCTGTCACATTCCATCAACAAATCCATCATGTAATCAAACATCTCTGGATTGCGTTCTCTTTTCTCTTTAAGAGACTGCTCTTTTTCCATTGGAACATGAAAGCGAAGACCACTCAAACAAATTCTCAGATAACAATCTTCTGTATCCGGAATCTCAATTCCAAAGGATTCTGTCAGATGTTCTTTCAGATAACCTAACACGAAATCCATCCGCCTTGATTCTCTTCCCGGGATAGAGCCTTCATGGTCCATCGTCTTCCCTGCGGATAATCGTTCCAGCATTACGGCCAGATCCAGCATCAGTTCACCTACTGATATGTCAGTGAGTATAAACTGAAATCTTCCTTCCATTTGACCAATGATTTCTCTTAAATCCTTCAGTTCTACTGAGGTGAAATGGCTTTGAATATTCGATACAGTTACTTTTTGTCTTCCACCGGCTCTTTTGAGCGCTTCTAACAACGCCGAACGTATCTGACTTTCATTTCCCTCCACTTTAATTCCATATTTCACTTTCTTAATGAAGTGAACTCCATAATGTTCCCACAGCTCATCCAACTCATTCAGATCATTCAATACAGTAGCTTTGCTTATGTAATACTCCTTTGCAAGAGCCTCCATAGATGTGTAATCATCCTGTAAGAGAAGCTCAACAGCCAGATGATACTTTCTGACCTCCGGAGACAGATACAAATCTGCTGTATCCCTTGTGACTTCTTTCAGGTATTTTTTAGCCTCATGGTTGTCATACTCAATCCAGAGTCCTACACCCTGCTGACTGTTAATCCTACAGGAATGTTTCTCCAACTCCTCATTGATTTTCTTAATATCAGCTTTGATCGTTCTGGAACTAACCTTCAATGAAGTAGCAATCTGTGTGGTTGTCAATTTGTCCTCATGTTCTATGAGCAGCGTAACAATTTTCTTCTCTCTAGCTAAAAGCATTTTCATCTCCCGCCTTCAAATTCTTGTATTCCTTGCTACTTGAGCCTATTATACACAGCACTCGGTTCATTCTACAAATCAGATATTTTCATCTAGCTCATACTAACTTGGTGAAAACAATGTGTGATTATGTCGTGTTTAACAATTGTATCCGTTGTTTTTTTGTGTATTTCGCCCAAGCAAACTGTATCTGGTTTCCTTTTTTGACTTGAAAATTCTTGTCTCTTCCTATTTAAAGTACTTTTATAAGAATACTTTACTTCACTATCATCTGTCCATCAGAAATTAGTTTCACTAACTTAGTGCAATTTCTCCATTATTCATTTTCTATTTTTATTCCTATAATGAAAACATACCAAAACTATTCATAACTGTTCTGTACTCTTTGTGTCAGACAGTTACACTAATCATCACTGCTTTAAGGAGGAAATTATAATGATTAATTTTGAATTTCATAACCCTACCAAAGTTATTTTTGGTAAAAACGTAGAAGCTGAAGCCGGAAAAGAAATCAAAAGGCTCGGTGGTCATAAAGTGCTCGTTCACTTTGGTGGAGATTATCTTCAGGCGAATGGTACTTTAGATCGGATTCATAAAGGCCTCACAGACGCTGGACTTGAATATGTAGATTTAGACGGAGTTGTTCCCAACCCAAGACTCAGTCTTGTAAAAAAAGGAATTGAACTCTGCAAAAAAGAAGGTGTAGACTTCATTCTCCCAATTGGTGGGGGAAGTGCAATTGACTCTGCTAAGGGAATTGCCTACGGCCTTGCTAATGACTTTGAACTGGAAGATCTACTCATGGGAAAAGTAAAAACAGATAAAATTGCACCGATTGGCTGTATTTCTACAATTGCTGCAACAGGATCTGAAACGAGTAATTCTATGGTAATTACAATTGAAGAATACGAAGGTCAACAAAATCTGAAACGCTCTTATAACCATGATTGTGCACGCCCACTGTTTGCATGCATGAACCCAGAACTTACATATACACTTCCTGTTTACCAGACAGCAAGTGGAGCTTCTGATATTATGATGCACACAATGGAGCGTTACTTCACAAATACAAAGGATGTTGACCTGATCGACCGTATCGCAGAAGGACTTCTCGTTGCAGTCCGCGAGGCAGCACAGGTTGCTGTTAAGACTCCTGATGACTACGAGGCACGTGCTACACTGATGTGGGCTGGAAGTCTTTCACACAATGGCCTTACCGGTACAGGACGTCAGTCAGATTTTGCTTCTCATAAAATTGAGCATGAACTTGGCGGTATGTTTGATGTGGCTCACGGTGCAGGACTTTGTGCTGTATGGGGAAGTTGGGCTCGTTATGTTTATAAAACAAATCCTGCAAGATTTGCCCAGTTTGCCGTTCGTGTCTTCGATGTACCAGAAAATTTCTATGATGTAGAAGCTACAGCACTTAAAGGTATTGAAGCTTGGGAAGACTGGTGTCATAAAATTGGAATGCCAATCAATCTTCATGAATTAGGTATAGATCCTACAGATGATCAGATTAAAGAAATGGCTGAGAAATGCGTTGCTACTGGAGGCGGTACTGTCGGATTTTTCCAACCATTAAATAAAGACGATATTATAAACATTTATAAAATGTCTAAATAATCAAATTACTGTCTTTTAGTAAAAGTAACTCCGCATCAAATCTTATTGTAATAGAATATTTGTAACTGTTCAAAGCCAAGCAAAATTTCAAAAACAGCTATAAAGTGCTTGTATTTTTAAGACTGTTTTTGAAATTTTATTTGGAGGTTGGCTCTGAACAGTTACGTGAATTTTAAAATTAATACGAAAAGAGGATAAAAATGGAGCTGAGTATACTTTTAATGGAACAGATTGCGAAACTATTTCTTATGATTTTTATGGGCTATGCCGTGGTAAAACTTGGATTATTAACAGATGAAGACAGCAAAGTATTATCTACACTTGTACTGTATCTGATTGTACCCTCGGTAATTTTAAATGCTTTTCAGGTAGACTACACGCAGGAAAAAGTAAATGGGCTAAAACTTGCTGGTATTGCCTCCTTACTACTTTTGATTATTTTACTTTTGATTGTAAATCTGATTGGGAAATTATTGAATTTGAATGAAGTAGAAATAATGTCTATTTATTATTCCAATTCAGGAAATCTGATTGTGCCGATTGTAACATTTATGCTTGGTGAAAAATGGGTATTCTATGCCTGTGTATTTATGGGACTTCAAACCATTTTTTTCTGGACACATTGCAAAAATGTACTCAGCCACGAGAAAGGATTCAATCCAAAAAAATTTTTTCCAACATTAATATTATTACCATAATAATTGCAATTACTTTGTTTTTTGCAAAAATACGTCTGCCAGAAATTATTACAGGAACACTTGACTCAGTAGGTGCCATGATTGGACCAGCGAGTATGTTTGTAACCGGAATGTTAATTGGCGGAATGGAGCTAAAAAAAATATTAACGGACAAAAGAACGTATTTTATTTCGTTCATGCGCTTAATTACAATCCCGCTTATTGCATTACTTATTCTAAAGATAAGTGGTCTCAAAGGATGGAATAAAGACGGAGAACAAATTCTTTTGATTGTATTTATGGCTGTGATTTCTCCAGTAGCTTCCACCGTTACGCAAATGTGTCAAGTATATGACAATGATTCCAGATATGCCAGTGCAATCAACGTACTAACAACAATTGGAGCCATTGTAACAATGCCCTTAATGGTGTTTATGTATCAGATAATTATATAAAAAATAGAATTTTTTCATAATTAAGGCAAGCCGTTGTAACAACGGCTTGCCTTAATGTAATTACAATAACTTTTCTTTTATGCCTCAGAGAAAAATTTCTCCTTCACCTCATCCACCGGCATCTCTTTCCCTGTGAACAGTTCAAAAGCAGCGGCTCCCTGCCACAGAAGCATTCCGATTCCACCGATTGCGGCACGGCATCCTGCTTCTTTCACCTTCTTTACAAGCAATGTCTCCAACAGATTATACACAACATCCGCAACTGCAAGCTCCGGACGAAGCCGTTCTTCCGGCTCCGGAATTACATTTTCAAGCAGTGCCATACCTGCACGTGTTGCATTTACAAGAATATTGCTCTCGCTAACAACCTCTGCAAACTTCTCTTTATTATCAAGATCCTCAATAAACACTGTTCCGATGATTACCATCTTCTGACCTTCCACTCCATGTTCTTTTAGGTTGAGAATAAATCCGACTCCATCAGTGATATGTCCTGTCATGTTGCATCTATTCCAAGCTTTCAAAGCTATAATTCTGCATGGCTGGAGAACCTGAATGTTCTACCGAAGAACCGATAAGTGCGTATAATCTTATGTGTCCATTAATTCTTCTTTTCATTCGTAAGCTCCTCCATATTAAATATCAGCAGAAATTTTTCAATCATTTTTGCATTTCTGCCACGAAATGTAGCTACAATATATCATCATCGCTTCAAAGCTTCTATGATTTAAAGTGTGAAATTATCATTTAATTCTAATCAATCAGATCATTCTGAAATCTCGACAAATGCTCATACGGCAAGATCAGTCTTCCTCGAAACAATCCACACCCGTCATTGATCAAACTGTTATTCATCGCTGCAAACATATTTACATCCAGCTTCGCCAGATCCAATCCCAACAGCTTCATTCCGCGCTCATACGCCTCATCAAAATAAATGCACTCACCTCTTGGAATCGCATTTCTTCTGGCGCGCTCTTTCTCTTGTTTTTTCTCATATCCCAGATGGTTTGCCGGCCCAATCTCTGCAATATCATCCATTTGCTTTGTACGGATCTGAACCTCAATATAACTTCTTGAACAGTTATCATAGAATGTAATGTGCAATGACTGGTATTCATCCGGCTGGCTGTCTGAAATATAATCTCTGTAATATGGTCTGACATTGTCATCCATGAGTGGGGAATGACTTTCCATCACACCATTTGCCGGCTCCGCTGTAAACCCTCTTTCCTCAAGAAAACCCGGTAGTACATTTGCTATTTCATACAAACACTCCAGCTCTGCAATCTGACGTTCTTCTTCATTTTCATAATGGCATTTCGGCATGGAGATTACGATCCGATATGCGATCAGATCACGAAAGCAGCTAAGACTGCGCTTTAACTCTGCCGTTGTCGGATACTTTCCATATTCTTCGTAATAATCTGAAATATACTTGACAATATAACCATTAAATTTCTCTTCCGCACGAATCAACGACTTGATTCTTCCCTTTACTGTAAATGCAAGATATGGATATTCTTTTGTCATATATTTATAGAATTCCCGAACCTGCTGTGACTGGGTCGTAAGGAATTCATTATGTTCCAAAAGTTCTCTGATCTGAATCAGGAAATTACAATGTATCAGATCAATTTCATTTTTTGTCTTTCGTGCATCTTCCCTTAGATCTGTAATGTAATTCTGCAGCACCTTAAAAATGGTATCGCCCGAATACAGATAATCATTTAAAGTTATCATAACGTATCCCGTTACTGAAAACTTATAAAAAGTTATAAACTTCCATGTTTCATTCCTACTTCAACGAGTATGCTTTTGATGATATAAATATCTATCTACTCACAAGTTCTTGTACTCTCCATAGGCGTAAATTCCGGACTAACGTATCCGTACATATTTGCATTAACGTTTCAGTGTTAGCTTGCAAATCTTTCTCCATAAGCCTTGAGATTTATAGATGCCTGGAAATCTCTGTCAATCATATTCCCACATTCACATCTATAAACCCTGTCAGATAACTTCAAATCTTTTTTGATGTTTCCACAGCAGCTGCAAAGCTTTGATGATGGATAAAACCGATCAGCCACAATAAGCTGGATCCCTTTATCATTGCATTTACATTCAAGCTGTTTTCTAAACCAAAAAAATCCTTGTTCCTGTACTGCTTTGGATAAATGTCTATTTTTCATCATTCCGCTGACATTCAGATCTTCAATACAAATAAATCTTGGCTTTCGATTTACGATCTCAGATATGGTCTGATTCAAATAGTTTTTACGGATGTTTGTTAATCTGTGATTTCGTTTTAATAAAAGTTTTTCCTTTTTGATTACATTATTTGTTTTACAGTAACTTTCCCCTTTCTTATTTTTCTCGTAAGAACGAGAGATACTACGCTGTAATCTGCGTTTCTGTTTTTCTAGTTTCTTTACTTTCTGACTCTTATTGATGTTCTTATACTTAACGGCATCAGAGCAGACAG
>OLQW01000107.1_pt1 | contig 50127 bp, 41 predicted proteins | sample 1672901 | NCBI WGS metagenome assembly OLQW01 (sample SAMEA3136735, study PRJEB25190) | human gut metagenome | reverse complement strand
TCTGCATAAAAATCCAAGAATGAAATCAGACAACGATTTAATCAGTGTTTCCTTAGAGAAGTGCCGCGCCAAAGGCGCAGGATGGATCCCACGAGCGGTATAAAACCCATGTTGGACAATGCCACCTTTGCCACTGTCTGCCGCAAACTATCCATCAAACCTCTTGATACAATCCTTCCAGTACCTTCGGATCGCAATGGAGGATCTCATCCCCCTTCGCGACCTTCGCGATGACAGAGACCCCCGTGATTTCCTCGATCATCTTCACATTATCCTCTTCCATCACGCCGCCCTTCCAGTTGTTCAGGATGATACCCCGGATCGGAATATTTCTATGGGTGATATATTCGCACGTCGTTACCACATGATTGATCGTCCCCAGCCCCGCATCCGCGATGACAAGCACCGGCAAATGCAGCCAGGAAATGATATCCGACAGATAGTACACCGCCTTCTCATCGTGGCGGATCGGACACACGATGCCGCCGGACCCTTCCATCGTCACATACGGATACGCCTCCGTCACCCGCTTCCACGCCGCAAGGATCACATCCTTCTCCAGCGGATGCCCCTCAAGGCGCGCCGCCAGATGGGGAGACACCGCATGCTGGTACAGATACGACAAGAGCATATCCTCCGGTTCATGGATCCCCGCGAACTCATTCACAAAGCCCGCATCCGATGCAGCGACCGCCCTCGCCCCGCTGATCGCCGCCTTGTAGTAGCCCGTATCATACCCATTCTGACGCATCGTCTTTACCAGAAGCGCCGTCACATAGGTCTTCCCGATATCCGTATCCGTCCCCGTGATAAAAAGTCCCTTGCTCATTTTCATGCCTTCCTTCGTATAAAACGTGACGGGTTTATCCCTTCACCATTGACCATGTACCCAAACGCCATTCATCATCCTGCGCAAAAGAAAATATCATGTGCGGCATCGGACGAGAGCCATGCAGCCTGCGCCAAGCCCTTCCCATGCGCCTCACCTTCACACGGCGTCCGAAAATGCAGAAGGGATCCCTCCGCTATTTTCCGATCGCCCTCTTCAGCCGCGATGCCAGCATCGCAGCCAGAATGCACAGACAGATATCCCCCGGCACCGCCAGCACGAAGCAGTACAACACCACCGGCCAGACCCCGATCGGCGTCCCCAGGTAGAAATTATTGATGATGTACACATACACCATCCCGAAAAGATACACCACCAGAAGCCCCGCCAGATTTGCAAAAAGAGTCTTGCCGAAAGAGAAGTCCCCGCTCCTCTCTGAGATCCAACCCGTCAGCCATGCACCCGCGATGAACCCGATGAGGTATCCAAACGTCGGCTGGAAAATATACGAAGGCCCGCCGCCCTCCGTAAAGACCGGCACCCCAGCGAGCCCCAGAAGCACATACAGCCCCACCGAGCAAGCCCCGTTTCGGCTCCCCAGGATAAGCCCCGCCAGCGTCGTAAACAAAAGCTGCAGCGTAAACGGACACACCGGCACCGGGATCTTGATAAACGCCCCGATCGCGATCAGTGCTGTAAACAAACCAAAGAGCACCATCTCCTTCGTCCGGCTTCCACCGGCCACCGCTTGCTCTCCTCTGATCATCTTCATCGCCTCGATTGTTATACCCATGAATTCGTAAAGTTAACACACATATCATATAACAACTTTCCGATTTATTCAACGTTGACAATTCAGTTGGTTTAAGGTTTGGAAATTCACACGTAGCAATATGAAAGCGAATATGAGCCACTCCAAATCCCGTAGGTCCTTAGAGGGGAGCCACACCATCGGTGCAGGATGGATCCTCGTAGCCGTATGAAAGAAATGTTTGACAATCCCACTCTCGCCAACTGACAGCAGCCAGCAAAAAAGGCCCAGCCCGCAAATCTACAGGATGAGCCTTTTGAGTAACGTTTATCCATCGGTCATTAATTATTGGCTGTTGACCATCCAATCCCAATAGCAAACCACTACCATTTCCATTCCATCATAGCCGCAGCGAAGAGATGGCGATCCGTCTCCTTTTCTTGCACCTGCGCATAGCCGAGTGTTCCTGTGAGATAGCGATTTCCCGAGAGCCTCTGCCGCCCCGTGATGCCGATCTCATTCACCGTCGGCGAGACACTCCTATTTCTTTCACGCTCCGTGCGAAGATAGTACAGCCCCATGCTGCGCTCACCCGAGAGATAGTGGTTCACACGCGCATAATATTTCCGCGCATCATTCCCCATATCATCCCCCATGATATCTCCGCTGTACGTCCAGCCCTGCTGGTACGTCCAGTGCGTATACCACACATCCGTCGTCTTCGCCGCCTCGAGCGTCAGATCCCATGAGCCATCTGAAGAAATCTTCGGCAGATACAGCCCCATGCGGTACGCCCACTTCGACGGGAGCCCGCCCGCCTGATCCTCGCCCATAGCCTCGCCATAGACTTGGAAATCTCCATAGCGCAGACGGAAATCAAAACCGCCGATATCATTCCACTTATCATCAGTATCCGCATTCTTCCCCGTCAGCCAATTTCCCCAGTCCGAAGCAGAAAGCCCATTTCCCTTACCGCCCAGCATAGAAACCCGCGACGCCCCGAACGTAAAATGAGACGAAGGCGTCACATCCAAGCGCAGCCCGATAAGCCCCGCATCATCGAAATCCTTCACCCCGCGCTTTGCCGCATCCGAGCCGCGATCCCGATCCGAGAACGCATAGAAACTATGCAGATCCACCTCCCCCAAGAAATGGAAGAAACCTCCCAACTTCACCGGATTCGTCAGATGCGCCTGCACTGACGTGAGCGGCTTCATGTTATTTCCAAGAAGCAAATGGCCACTTGCTCCCTCGCCCCACAGGAGTGCCTCACGCCCTGCTTCAAGCGCCACACTGCCGAGCCGCGTCTTCACATACGCCTCATCCAGAGACACCGTGCCGTCATTATCCTTATCCCAGGCCGCACGCCCCCGAATAGAAACAGCCAACTCCGACGCCACATTGCCAGACACCTCGGCAGAAACCGCCGCACCGCCATTTCTGCCATACTTGTGCCCATTATGATTCTGAGAGAACGGTGACCAGCTCCCCGACAGCGTCTTAGGCTGGTACGCATACGAAAACGCATCCCCGTGGTGATACGCCATCTCCACCGACACCCCTCGGAGCCGCACATCATCCGCCAGCTTCCCGCCGGAAAGCGCCTCGACCTCCGGCGCCACATACACTTCCAAAGCCGCCATCTGATCCGCCAGGTAAGGCGCCATCGGCCGCTCCTTCGCTGCCTCCTTCGCCTCCAACACCCAGCGCGCCAGCTGCATCCGGCTATACGGCTTCGCCCCATTCGGGAGCGACTTCACATAACCCATCCCCGAAAGCTTATCCAGATACTGATAGTACGCACTATCCACCGGCACATTCGCCGTCGTCTGATCCGCCGCAAAAACCAGCGGCTCCCCCAACAAGGAAAGCAGCGCTAAGACTATGATTTTTTTAGAAATGAACATAAAAATCCCCTCACTTGTGCTAATACAACTTTTACATATTATAGCACAGGAGAGGGGATATTTTCGTTGTTTATTGCTGTTTGTTTGTCGCTTTAAAAAGGGCTTTAAAGTCTATGCTTGAGGTTTAGGATTTCCTCATCTTAGCAGCCCCTTCTCCAAGGGCGAACGCGTCTAACTCCCGCCTCTCATGACACCAAACAGTCTTGCATGACAGCTGAGCAGCCCCTTAGAGAAGGGGCGCGCCTTAGGCGCAGGATGGATCCCCGAAGCGGTACAAAGGCAAATGTTGGACCTCACAAAAACGCGCAGCCCCGTGAAGGAGAAGGAGCGCGCCATAGGCGCAGGCCAGAGTACCCCCAGGAAACTCAACTCGACAAAAGGGTAAGCATGACATATGCACTAAGCCCCTCCCATATCCCCTACCGCCTCTCCATCCATTTTCTCAAAACAAAAGCTGCTGCCACCCCCAATATCACCCCGCATGTATCGATCACGACATCCGTCATCTGACCGCTACGTCCAAACGAAAAAAAGCTGTAGCGTCTCATCAATGCAGGCAATGAGGGCCCCCAGTGCCACCACATCCCTCGCCAGCCCACGCCTATTCAGTGCGCTGAGGTCCAGCGAGAGAAAAAATCCAAGAGCCATGTACTCCGTCACATGCGCTGCCTTCCGGATCTCATACATCGTGACATGAGAAATCCCAGGAATCACCGAAAACGTCGATTGCACCAAATCCAGTACCCACCGGCTCTCCACCGATGAATGCGTTGCATCCTGAAGCGAATTTCCCCAAATGAAAGCGATGAGAACAGCCGTCATGAGCCAAAACACATATTTTTTCATACAGGCCGTCTACTTCCTGACTCTTTAAACATCAACAGATCCAGCTTATAGAAATTCGTTTTTCCTTTTTTCTCAACGATCAAATGATTGACCGGCATAGAATCCAAACGCTTTTGAATCGTATTACGTGCCTTCCCCACCATATCAGCCAATTCAGTAATCGTGACCCCTCGGCCATAGAAAAAAGCAGCCTGCAACAAAATGTAATAAATCTCATCCATGAGTTTATCATGAAATCCCAGTGCATCGATTTTCTTCTCATATCGCTGTAACTGGTCCTTTTTCCTTTTTAACACCCCGATTGTATCCTCAATCGTCCCCAGAAGAACCTTCAGGAACCCATGAACAAAAGGCGTCAAATCACCACGATTGATTTCACTATCCGCTTCTTCGAATAGCTTATAATAAGCCTTCCTGTTACGCTTAATATATACCGACAGTCGAAGTCCCAAAAGAAAATGAAAATTTTTCTTCAAAAAATAGGAAGTAATAAACCGATCCGTTCGCCCATTGCCATCGTAGAATGGATGAATATAAGCAAAGAAATAATGAAATAATCCCAGGCGAACAAAAAGAGGGAAATCTTGTGAATGCAGAATCTTCAATGCTGCGTCCATAGCCTCTATCACCTTCGCCTCAGGGGATAAGCCGCGATGAATGATTTTTCCAGTTTCCGACTCAATATCGACCGGATCTTTTCGGAAAATAACCCCATCCAAAGCATGTTCCGGATTTTCTTTTTTTATCTCCTCATGAGCGAAATCATCATAAAACCGCCGGATATCCTTGCAAGTATAAAAAGGAATCTCTGCATGATCCATAAGGCCCTCATACTTGTGTACAATACTTTCCAACCGCTCTGACTTGGACACATTTCCATCTAGAATATCCTGTATTTCTTTCCGTGTACTGTGAACCCCTTCTATATCATTGGTCGCTTTTACCTCATCCAAGATACTAAGTAAAGTGAATTGATGCAAAATGACAGGCGGGACGCTATTCACCAAGTATAAAAAACGCTCATAAGCCGAATAGATTTTTTCTGTCTCAAGAGCATATTCCCTCGTGTAATAAAAAAATGCCGGATATGCATTCTTTCTATGATACTGACGGATGCTGATTCCAAATTGAAAGGTAAAAGGTGCGTGATACCTCGCTTCATAAATCTCCTCATATAATGCAGGCATCGCGTAATATATTTTGGTCAACGTCATATACTTCACACCATCGCCCCCTCTCACTATTTCAATTTCAAAAACACCACTTTTTGCAAATATGCATCATCCTCATTTTCAAAAAACAGCATTTTTGAAAATGAAATCGTCCATACTTTATCAATTATCGAATCTTTTTCACATTATATCATATTGATATATAAGAAAATGCATTATTAAATCGCAGAGCCCAATTTAAGGAAATATCTTGTAAAAAGAATGGGAAACGGTGCCATAGCCACCGTTTCCCATTTTGTTATTCTCACAACAAAGTCACAAGGCAAAATTACCGCACATATGTGAACCAATCTTCAAAATACAGCCCCTTGAAAAAGGCTGCATCAAATGTGCAAGATAGAGTCCCCCGCCGAAACACAACTCAACGGTAAATCATCCCGTATATGCGAAGGCATTGCTATATCACCATCGCTTACAATCTGCGGCGTGCCGCTAACTGCCCCGCATTCCTCACAAGCGACGGATTGCAGCGATAGACATACGCCAGACTAGTCTTCTTTTTCGTGACGTCACCAGAAATCTGCTCCAGCACCTGAGCCCCTTTCTCCGTATGCACCAGCACGGCGGACGTACCTTGGTCATCATCCATATCGGGTTCACATACTTCTACCCCCCAATAGTCTGCAAGCGTCAGGTCAGAGAAGCGGTGCTCACCTTTATTCTGGCAAGTATAGCAACTCGGACGAAGATAAATATCCGAGAGGAAACCTTGCATGAAAGCAGACTCGCTATGCGGCATGCGGATTCCCTGACCATTGTCGAAGAATACTTCCTGCGAATATAACTTCCAGCTGATGCCTTTGCCCCCTTCCGTTCTAATGCCCCCCCGGTTTCCTTTTAGTATTCTTTTAATCAACAACTTTACTGGCCGCGGGATCATCATACGAAGCTGAAGTGCAAGGCTTGGCTTCGGGATGAAAGGATCTACCAGAGCCTTGAGTGTTTTCTGTTCTCCCGCCGGACTGTTGAAATCCCTAAAAAACGCCGTACGCTTGGGGTTGACATCGACCGGCCGGCTGATGGCAATATTGCTTCTCTGTCCATAGGAGGCGTCTGTTTTTACGCTGCGCAGATTGGATGAAATCGCCTGCACCGCCCCTTTTCCTTTCTCCGTCCGCACAAAAAGAATCGATGTGCCCTGGTTATCAGCCAGTTCCGGATACGCTGACTCGATTCCCCAATAATCCCCCAGCGTCAAATCCGCGTAGCGGTTATCCCCTTTGTTTTTGCAGTGGTAACAACTGGGTCGAAGATACAAGTTCGCCAGAAACCCACACACAAAGGGGCAGTGATTGTGCGGCTTCACGCTGTCATCACCAGACTCGAAATGAACCTCCGATGCGAAATTATTCCACCCGGTCTTCTTTGAGCGGAAGCGGAAATCAATAACCGGACTACCAAGTTCCTTTTCCAAATCCGACAGATATTTCTTGAAAACTGCCGGACTCGGCACACCATGACACGCCAGATCGACTGCAATCAGTTTCTCATATTCTCGACCAAGGAACAATTTCAGCCCATGAATCTGGCACGGCGTCCCCGTGAAAAGCACCCATCTCCCCTGTGTGAGAAAACGCTTAGCCTCTGCATACGCCGAGCCGATGCGGCTTTGCAGATACTTCGAGCCCATGAAAGCTTCGCAGCCAGCCTGATCCGTCGCATACGTATGACGAAGCTCCATGTGTTCATCGAAAGCCGCGCCAAAGACGACTCCGCCCTGATTCAGCACATATTGCGCGAGCAGGATAAAGAGACCACCTGACGAGCTGGCAAGCCGCTCTTCTGTATCCTGATTTATACAGGCGAATGCCTCTGTCGGGATGGTATTTTCCGCTTTTTTCTCATTGAAAATCTGACAGACTTTCCGGCACCGTCCACAATGGACACATTTCTCTCCATCTACCACCGGATACCAGAACCCTTCCGCATCCGTCTGCATAGAAATAGCCTGTACGGGACAAGCATTAAAGCACGCATAACACCCCGAGCACTCCTTTTTGTGCTCACTTACGACACAGCCCACCGTCTCCATTTCCTACCTCCTGCAAATTTTATGCCATGCCGCAAGGCATAGCGATTTTTCATAGCCATTCATACACCAGACATACATGACGCCGGCATAGAGAATCGTATCCATGGTGGAAATCATGATAAAATGCAGCCAGCTCACAGAAAGCGCCAGCATTTCACCAAGTCCCCAGCCCACGACAAAGAGAAGCACGATTCCTTTCGTCAGCGAAAACATTTGTCGCCAGAATTTCCGTATGCCCAAATGGATGACACGTGCATAGTAACGATTCATAATCCAGCCCGTACTGAGGAAAAGAGCCCCAGCCGTCGCCACAGCGCAGCCCCATCCGCCCCAGCGATACGCCAGAGGGAAACTAGCGACCAGTGCCAGCACCGCACAGATGGTATACGCCGTCATACGATAGCGATTGAGATTCATCGCCATCAGAATAGAAATCCCAACATTCTGCACCAGCGGGATCAAGAGCGCCGCCATAAGAAGCAGGACAATGGGATACGCTTCGGCGTATCCTTCCCCAGCCCAAAGCCGTATGAAATCCCGCCCCACCAGCGCAAACATTACAAAAATATACCCCACCAGCAGGTACTGCAGACGCCCGATACGAATCATCAACTCCGTCAGCTCAGACACCGGCGCATGCCGCGCCACCATCATCGTCACCTTCGGCAGCATGACACTGCTCACTGCGGTCGAGAAATTCATATACATCATCATGAACTGCATCGCAATAGCATACACCGCGACTTCCATCGTCCCGGACACGATTCCCAGCACAAACTGCCCTGACCCCCAGTAGATTTTATCCATAATGGCATTGAGGAAGATGAAGAAAGAATACCCAGCCACTTCCAGCAAAAAAAACTTCTCAAAATTTCCTCGGCAGAACCGCACGTGCAAGTATCGGAAACAATAGTATACATTTGCCAAGAGACACGCCAGATTCAGAACCGTGGACACGACGACCATCATCACCGAGCCAAATCCCCAGAACAGGAAAGGCAGCACCAGGAGCGGATTCAAAAGCACACGCAGGATATTTGTCACACGCAGAAAAATAAAACGCTCATACGCCTGCATGACCGATGAAAAAATACTAAGCGGAAAGGATACCGCAAAGTTAAAAATCAGAAGCGCCATCATGACCCGCGCCCGGGAAAGCTCCCCTGCACCTAGGGTATCTCCGAAAAGCTCCTGGATATGTGTATACAGCAAAAGCCCGACTCCCACGGTGACAAGGCCGATGAGCGAATAAATAAAGAGGAAAAGCCCGTTCAGCTCCGCTTCCCTCTGCTTCGTCCCATCCGCCCGATTCTTCGCCGTATAGCGCACCAGCGTATTTCCGAGGCCCATATCCAGCACGCTGAGATAGCCAACCATCGAGCCAATCAGCGAATACAGCCCAAACTCCGCCTGTCCCAAAAGCCGAAGCATGACAGGCGTATAGAGCAGCCCGATAACAATGGACAAAATCGTATTGACATAGGAGAGCACCGCTCCCCATCGCCGCTGATTCATTTCAGATTCAAAGCCTTTCGTAAGAAATCATCTGCCTTCTGCCGCTGCTCTTTCAAGATTTTCTCTTTATCCTTGTACGTGATTTCCAGCGGATTCTCGATCTGGTAATGATTTGCTGCCGTCCCGCGTCGCTCCTCCAGATGGAACAGCCGAAGCAGCGTATCAATACGGGACCCCATGTTCGCTGACACTTGATCCCCGATTCGATCACACACCACAAACGGGCGGTCATGCAGGATAGAAAATACCGTCCCGTGGAAAGAGTCAGTATATACCAGGCTCGCATGGCTGATGAGATAAACAAATTCCTCCGGACTGGTCACATAAGAATCAAAGTCATCCCCCAGGAACTGAATCAGTTTCAGCCCCAGCTCTTTGCTCAGCTTCTCTAGGAAATCTGGCTTCGGTCCCAAAAAATATGTCAGAAGATACTTCTCATCCCCCAGCCACTTCGGGCGCTCTGCGATTTCGCCCCACTCTTCTTTTGAGAGCACTAGCGTCGGATCCGGCACTACGACGATATCCATTCTCCCAGTCAGCCGCTCCAGCGCGACCTTCGCCTGTTCCTCCCGCACGGAAACGGCCTTGAATTTCTGAACCTCTTCTTTGAAAATAGGCCGAAACTTCTCCGGAATATCCGGAATGCCGAGGCTCGCCGCATAAGCGATACGCTTCTCGGGTGAAATCCCTCGCAGCGTAAAAACATCCGGTCTTCCAAAGTACGGATTCCACACCTGGTCGCTTCCCACGACGACATAGTCATAGGCCGCATCCATCTGCCGAGCGCTCATGGCATCCACATACTTGGTCCGCGTCTGCACGAAGTGCTTGATCCGTTTCTGCCTGACCTTTTCCTGCTCCGGCATATGTCCCAGCACAAAGTCCCGATACCCATGCCAGTTCAGCACAAACTTCGCCAGCTTTCTCACACTCCACCACGTCAGATTCTTCGGTTGCGGATCATTGTCATTGCGGATCACATCCACGACATCATCCGCATACGAAGAAAGAACATGCTGCAGCGCATACCGCTGTAGCACATTCCCATAGTTGAAATATCCATCCAGTGTAATTTTCGCTATTTTAGCCATGTCATATTCCCTTATCCTATCCCACAGCAGCATCACCGCAGGATCCGGGTAAGGAAAGATAGATCTATCTCTCTATCACTTCCGCGAGGAATCCCGATGCCGCAAAAACTTTTTGATCAGCAGCTTAGACCGAGAGTACCCCCCCAGAATCTCTAACCGTTTACTAATATTTAAGCGCATCATGGATTCTTCACCTCTATCCAAGTACAAAACCACCCGGCGCCCCATCCGCGTCCTCCCGCAGATGCCGCGCACCTTTTCCCTTTCGCCATCATTCATGGCGAATAGATATATACAAACACTATAGAAGAAAGTATACAGACCGATTTCCACCAGGAAACGACCGATCCCCTGACTGCCCGGCAGAGAAACAAGACCCAGTCCTGCCATGAAACAGGCGAAGACCGTGAGCGAAATCCGCCCAATCTGCCACCAGAAAGATGCGATTGACAGACGGATTTCTTTCGCGTAGAACCAGTTCATCACCAGCCCATTCCCGAGGAACATCGAGAGCCCTGTCGCGAAAGCACAGCCCGTACCGCCATAAGCCATCCCGAGCGGGATGGCAAGTGCCAGATTGAAAACCCCCGTCACGAAGTATACCTTCGCCCGGAAATCATACCTATTCTCCGCCTGCAGGATGGCGAGCCCCACATTCTGAATGAGGTCGATCGTGAAAGGCAGGATGATGAGAAGCGTGATCCCATACGCCTCTTCGAAACCTTCACCCGCCCAGAGCCGAATAAATCGCTCGCCGAAGAGGATGAATCCTGTCGCGACCAGTGCCAGAAAATAGTACTGCCAGCGACCAATCTGAATGAAAAGTGCGGACAATTTCTCCGACGTCGCCTTCTCCGCCACCAGCGTCATCACATGCGGCAGATAGACCCCTGAGATCGCTCCCGAGAGCTGCATATAGCCCATGTAAATAATCGACGCCGTCGAGTACACCGCGACTGCTGCCGTCCCGCTGATGACACCCAAGATGATCTGATTCGTCTTCCAGAAGACCTGATCGATCAAAGTCACCGCAAAGACGCTAAGTGCCAGCCGCCGAAAGGAGACCATGAGCTCATGACTCCAGTAATGATACCGGATCCGCACATGGAGCCTGACAAAACAATAATACACCCGAGCGAAGCTCAAGACCAGATTCAGCCCCGTCTGCACCAGCGCCACCGAGAACGCGCTCGGATGATGCATCAGGAGCAGCACCACCAGCATCGGCTGCAGCACCAGCTGCACCGTCTCCATCCCCTTCAGGAAAAGAAAACGTTCATGTGCATTGATCACCGAGCGGAAAGCCATCGTCGAGAGAGTGATCACGATATTCAAGAGGAGCAGAAGGAAAATATCCTTCGCCTCCGCCACCTCTCCCACCGTCATGCTGCCCGAAAAGGCCGCATCCAGCATCGTATACACCGCCCCGCCCGCGATGAGCATCACCCCCATCACTGCTCCGTAGCAGCGAAGCGCGATGGCAAGGATATTCTCCATGCCCACCCGGTCCTTCAGTGCGAGATACTTCGCATAGAAGCGGATCACCGCCGCCGACAGCCCGAAGTCCATGATGCCGAAGTAGGCGATGAGCGAACCCATCAGCTGGTAGAGCCCGTACTCACTCTTCCCGATGTAATGGAGAAGGATGGGGATATAGAGAAAGCCCAGGAGCGACTGGAGCGTAATATTGAGATAGCTGAGAAATATGCCTAGTTTACGTTGATTCATACTTATACATGCGCCTTATAGGGAATAGCTGATACAGTAATTTTCTTCAAAGGATCTGTCACACCGCTTTCTATGTTTTATAAGAAACAACTATACCTAACAACAATTTCTTGATTAAATCAGCGTTTTCCTAACCCCTACATACAAGATTTCCTTAGAAATTTTGTTAAACGCTCTCTCCTATTCGTTCCAATGAAACTTTGCTTGCCGTATTACAAACAATATGCAATCGATTAGGAAGTTTTAGTTTGTATGGACTAAGCCTATAAGTGTTAATAATTATATCAAGTAATTCTTGCTTAGAATAATCGTACCCATCAATACGAGTTACACCAGCACCTAAAATAGGAATATAAACATCTTCTTGACCATAATATTTATCAAGCTCTTTCCAAAGTTTTGACAAAGTCTGTATATAATCACTATAATTCATTCTTGCTAATCCATCTTTATCAAGTTTTGAAAAAGCCAGTAACAGCCACCTCTCCATCGGAACAATACTTCCTGTTTCAAAACGTGTTTTCTCTCTATAGTTTGAGCAAGTACCCATTGGTTTTAAATCCACATTTTGAATCAAACTCTGCATTTTTGAATCATCTAATGCATTCATCCGTAAAAATTGCCCACAAACCGACTTCGGATTAATTGCGCCTGGATCATTTCCATCCACCAGCGTCGTAAAACACTCGTCGAAAGAAATAACAATCTTTCCTTTGTTTTCTTTGTCAAACAAGCTACCATATTGCACTTCTACCGAGTAATTTCTACCTTCGATCAAACGACTTCTACAGAAACGTCTTAATATTTTAAAGATTCCCCAAATAGCAAAAAACATTAGTCCTGCTAAGATACCTCTCACACAAATTGTGTTCACATAATCAGAAAAACACGAAAAAATCTTAACATCATCGAAAAAGCCATCTGGCAATAATGTAAACATAGCAGAAATCGCCGTTGTACATACTCCATATAAACCTCGAAATGGATCAATCTGTTTCCAAAGCTTGTTTGATATACTCATAGTTTCCTACTCTTTCATTGTATTTATTTTTTATCCAGAACGGAACTGCCAATTCTACATAGTCACGCATATACGCAGGAAGCCAATCTTCTTTTTTGCTTAAAGAATTATATAAAATAATGATTCTTTTATTTTTAAATTTAGCTTCTTGAAATTCATGCTCTAGATACGAAAAATTATTGATATTTCCTATATCATTTACAGCAGGCTTGGCATTAGTGTATTTACAATATTGGACACCATTGCGATTCCCTTTATATGGCGTACATATACAGGGAAATTCACTACGGTTTTCAAAAGAACATTTGCTTCCAGCTTTCCTTATAGCCGTATTCTTGCCAATCACAAAAATAACCACCGAGGATGCATTAATTTGTCTATTAAATTCCGATTTTAAATCACACGCACGACAGTCAGGATTCTGACTCACACTGCCGGAAACAACTTGTGCCATATCCACGAAATCCACCTTGTGCAAGTTGTCTGAACCCCAGCGCGTAAGTACTTCGACAACATCTCTGTCACCATCTTTTTCTGCGTAGTCTGCGCTAATATAAACTCGTTTAGTCATTCTGTTTTTCTCCTAGATCTTACAAAAATTTAATAAGTTACGGATAATAATAGCAAAGAAGTGTATGATCATCCACACTAAGTCTGATTCTACAATTTAAGAAAACACTGATTAAATCGTTATTCGATTTTACTCTTGCATTTTCATACAACACGAGGAATAATCCAACGAGAATAGCGAGCTATTTAAGGAGGGTTATGACGAAGTGTTGCATGAAAATGCTTGTGGAATTGAATTCTGCGATTTAATCAGCGTTTCCTTAATCCGAGTTTCCTTGAAATGCTTAATTGAAGTGCATAACTTTTTTCAAAAGAAAACCGACTTGCCCAACTTCCTGAGCAGCTCTTAGCCGACACAGGAAGAACGCAATGCTCTTCGGAATTCCTTTTCCTGTATAATACGTATAGTATTTCCTATGAAGTTCGGTATATCTCCTGATTTCTTCCGGCAGCCAGGAACCGGCGAAATGATGGATGGTAAACGTATTCTCCGACTGCAGCACCTCTCCCGTTTCCAGCGACTTCGCACACAAATAGTCAAACGGCAGGAACACCATATTCTCCCCGAACATCGTCTTCTCCCCATTGAGCTGCAAATGATACCGCTCCACTGTCAACCGGGTGATCACCTCCACATTGGTTGTCAGATCATATGTCCCGTCTTCCTTCAGGAAATGTCTGTCATCGTAGTCGGAGAGCAGCATGGAGATCCATTCATTATCCCGACAGGCACCCATGGTGCCTGTCGGGATACGAGTCTTCGACTCGTATCCCGACAGCGCGTCGTAAGCGCGGAGCGGGTCCAGTGATTTCACCACTTCCACATCCGCATCCATGTAGAAGCCACCATGGTCATGGAGTACCTTCAAGCGGGCATAGTCGGAGACGAAAGCCCATTTCTTTGCCTCATACGCCTCTCGGCAGTACGCATTCTCCGTCACATCGAAGTTGCTTTCATTCCACTCGATGATTTCATAATCCGGGCAGTATGTCTTCCAGGAAGCGATGTACTTCTTCACCTCTTCGGTCAAAGGATTTCCGCCAAACCAGCAATAGTGAATTTTCTTCGGAATCATGCTGCCACCTCGTTATTCCAAGATGACAAGCATTTTCTCTGCAAAGACAACAAACGGTGGGGGTATTCCCTATCCGCCCCCCCCATTTCTTAATATTTTATTAATAATTTTCTTCATAACTTCACTTATCCCATATATTTCAGCAGTTGCGCGAATAGAAGCTAATTTGACTACTATTTCCTTCGCAATTTTCAAATATTGAAGTACATATTTACGATGCATCACTGAATATTGTTTACGCCTTTCATCTAACCAAGTAGCAGTATAATGGTGAATTGCATACGTTGACTCATCTTCCATAATCCACCCTGTATAATAATCTTTTGCAATGAAACTTTCCATAGGAAGGACAAGAATATTTTCGGGGAGAATCTGCCGCTGGCCGCTATGAGCCAATCCATATTTCTCGTCTAATATTTGCGTTACGATAGACAGATTCGGTGTAAGATCAAGTGATTGATCTTTATTTTTAAATGATCTATTTTTATATGCACCCAAAAAATCATTAATAACTTTTGATTTTGGTTTTGCCCCTAATGTACCAATGGATACTAAGTTATCACTTTCAAAGCACATGAATGCATCGTAAGACAGCAAATCATTCAATGTTTTTTTTATTTCAACATCTGTATCCATATAAATGCCACCATATTCATATAATACTTTAAGCCGGACATAATCCGCCACAAAAGCCCATTTCTTTGCCGCATACGCTTCTCTGCAATATTGATTTTGATTTATATCAAAATTGTTTTCATTCCATTGTTGAATATGATATTCAGGGCAATATTTTTTCCAAGTATCAATAAAACACTTGGCCTCTTCCGGCAACGGCTTGCCCCCAAACCAACAATAGTGAATAATCTTGGGTATACTCATTTTTCCCTTTCAACTCTCCACAGTAAAAGCATTCAAAACTGAAAACATATTATATAAAATTCACTGCCTGTAATAGAAATGCAGGTCTTCTAGCATAGCCATGGGTTAATCATCCCCAGAACAAGCTATAATTCATAAATGCCTGGCCATTATCAAACGTCATTACAAAACGCGCCAAGATAAACATCATTGCCAAACCATAGCCAAAATAAATAAAAACTTGGCTCCTTTTATTAAAACTATTTAGCAAAAGCGCCATACTAGAGTATAGCCCAATAGCATAGTACTCATATAAACGTGTCGTTGCAACGTTGTTGAAAGAGCCGATAAGAATCATCATGGTAAAAGTATCCAATATAATCTTTTTGTTAATATTCTTTTCTGATTCATAATGCCATGCAAATAAAATAAAAAGCCCCAATCTAACAAAGAAGTTTATAAAGTTTGAATTGACCATTCCATAATTGGCCATATCTACTCGCATATACGGAAGTACGAGAGAATGTGCAAGATCGTAAATTTGATCACCAAACATAAATAATAAAACTGATATCAATGGTACTCCAATCAGTCGCTTTGCAGGGGAAATTCTTCCCACCAAAAGCATCATTGGCATCAATAAGATGTTTAGTTTAGCTGTTGAATGAAATAGCACAGGTATAAATAATGCTCCTAAAATAAAAAGCCCTTTTTTTATCTTTTCCGAAGCTGAACATCTGTAGAAGCAAATAAGTAACAACCAGAAAAGCCAATCAGCAATATTCTGCCTCAAAATGACCCATGTATCCCAAATAAAGTGAAAGCAAAAGAAAGAAAAAAGAAATAAGCACTTCTGTTCGTCAGACAAACACAGCTTCTTAATCACGCTCCACATTAAAATAAATATTAATATCGAATAAGCGACCTGAAAAACGACATATTCATTGGAAAAAACCTTGACAAATGCATTTAAAAAATTAAATCCCGCCTCAAAATAACCGGCTTTGATATCCATATCAGAGAGCAAAGATGGGGTAACAGAAAAATAATTACTATAAACATAGTAATCATGCCCTGCTAACACAGGATCCCTAAAGGCTGTCAAAAAGAATAGCCCGAAAAAGCCAATCGGAAAGATTATTTTGGCTGTTTTCCCAACCCCACCAAGCAATAAGAAAACCGCAACCAATATATAAATAATCATCTGTCATTTCTCCAAAGCCAGTATTTAAGCAAAAAGCACGAAATAGGCAACGATAAAATGCACACAATCACGCCTTTGGACTTCTTTAAATTTGCAATAAGTTTGCCAGTATACAAAGCATAACAATCATATAAAATAGCTTTTTTTAATTGAACATAAACGGATATCTGTGAATTAAAATACAAATTACATGTATACATACCGCCTAATGGATTCTTGAATCGATTCAAATTTTTAGTTTTAGTTAATCCATCTTCTCTATATTCGCAAAGATAAATAATCTTCGAAATATAAACAGTGTCATATTTAAAAGCAGAATTAATCCACAGAAAATCTTCAGGCAAAAATCTTTCACCGTCAAATACAGGTGCAGGATATTCAAGAAACATCTTTGTGCGAATCACCTCTGCACAATCACCATTTCGGCAAGCGTTCACACGAAAATCGATAGTATTAGATAATATCGGGTTCTTTTCGCCCCACTTAACTAATGGTTTAAGGTCTCTCCCCCCCCTTTGATAAGAGAGACATCCAATTTTTTTATTGCTATCATACAGTTTCCAATCTTTTAACACTGTTTCTACTGCATCAGGAGTTAATACATCATCATCATCTAACATCAGTAGATATCTTCCATGTATATAAGGATGCGAGTAGTTAAGCGCCGTGTGTTTCCCGCCATTCCCCTTCCGAATATAGAAAATAGGAAAGACCGATTTTTCTCCTAATTTCCCCACGACCTCTTTTGTATTATCCACACTGCCATCATCAACAATCAGCCATTCAAAGTCTTTGCAAGTTTGTCTGCATAAACTTTCATAACATTTCGACAACAGTAATCCACGATTATATGTTGCTGTTAATACAGTAAGCGTTGGCATTATTTTTCTCCCAAAAAACATCAAAACGGAAACCTAAAAATATAGCGTTTATCCTCTCCTCTCATTATTAAATTGATCGACCAATACTCGATACATCATATGATTAAAGCTCAAATGTAAGTCTTCTGCAATCTGCATATCACAGATAGGAGCATGCATATGATAATTTTTGTAGACCTTTCCAAATCATATTTTCTTGCTTTTGACCAATTACATCTTCATAAGTAGTAGGGCCAAAGCACCCAGCATAGCTAAATGAATGTTTCGCAGGCAAATCGTTACCATATAAGAAAGGGTTTACCCCAATTTCTAAACTGAAAACCTCATCGCTTCCGATAACGATCAAATCCCCAGAATTTTTTTTATAAACCCCAATCATTGGCAAATTTGTTTTTCTGAACTGGTCTAATGTTTTCTTCTTCTGAATATTATAAAAAATGTTTCCAATCCCTTTTTCAAGGAAGTATTGGCATAGAAAAAGATACTGCCAATTCCAAATTTGTATTTATTGGCTTGTGTTTCTGAAATATTGGAATAATCTCGTTCAAATTCTAAAAAGCCGCAATCGTGTCCTTTATTCAATAATACTTGCCTAAGTGCATTGGCCTGCAATACGGCTCCATGATTGTGCACTCCATAATATGTCAAAATACCTATTTTCATAAATCAATACTCCTCAGTAATCTTTTACACAGATATCAATAAACTCTCTTCCGAAAGCGGTTACACTAAATTTCTTTTTCTCGATATTCCATCGTTTCCCTTTTTCCAATTCAGTCCTGATTATTTTGTCGATTTCAGGATGGTTTTCTAATGGTTTATAAACCTCATTATTGCTCAAATATACTCCTGCGGGAATTTCTATAATTCTTAAACGGCTCAAATTATCAAGATAAGAGGTAACCGCACTAGCATTTTCACATACTCCTTCTAAAATCGGAGTAAAGTTACGAACGATTACAGTATAGGATTGATTGATATCATCATTAACGCATTGCACATCAATAAGAGGAAAATCATCTTTATCGATAAATAGTTTAAGTAATTTTGCTTCATCTGGTATTAACTGCTTGATAATTTCAACAAATGCTGGATGCACTCTATCCTTCATAGTATCAATCATTGATTTAGCCAAAAGATTCGCATATAAATTCCGCAAGTCTTTACTGTTCATTGCATAAGAAATTGCTTGTATAGCGGGAACTCCCACATACGGTTCAGGTGGTACAATATGCGCCACGCCTATTTTGCTCAGCTTTAATGCCAACAGTTTTTCTGTTTCAGACACGTTATATTCCTTTTTGGCAATCCAAATTCTTAGCGGAGCCAACGCGGCATTAATTGTTCTAGGGATAAGTGATACCGTTTTCCCCGTCTCCTGTACCATTGGTTTTGCGCCATCCTCATATATAGTTGGCACTATGTCTATCACATCTTTTACATCCTTTAATTCCATTCCGCTCTCCTATTTTCTCAATATCTTTTCAAACATCAATTGTCTTAACCAATTAGGAGCCAGTGAAGAGCCTGCTCGCAATACCGCCCCCTTAATTAACTGGCTATAAGTAATGAAACCTCTACTTCTCATATAGCACAGTAAAGCAATTTGTGACTTTGCGTATCGATAACCACTACGACGCCTATACATATCTGAACCCGCACGCATATGAAGCAATGGTTCTTGCAGATTATACCCTTGATAACCAGCCATCAACATCCGAAGCCAAAGATAGTAATCTTCCAATAAATAAAAATCTTGATAAGAACCTACTGCTTCCACCGCAGATTTCTTATACATTACGCATGGATGATTAAATGGATTTCTACTTTTAGCAAATTTTATAATTTCATCATTCTTCTCAGGAGGCACACGCCGCGTATCTACTTTTTGTGGATCTGTGGTAAATTCTTCTACAATTCCAGAACAAACGCTAATCTCTGGATATTTTGCAAAAACTTGTAATTGCCTTTCACAACGATCTACGTAAGCAATGTCATCCGAATCCATTCTTGCCACTAATGCATTTTTACAATCCTTGATTCCTACATTTAAAGCATTACCCAAACCACTATTTTGAGGCAGCCGATGCACATGAAGCACTGTACCAAATTTCTTTTGCATCTCAGCAATAACTTCATCCAAGCCTTCATTCAAAGGTCCATCGCAGACCAGAATGAAGTCATTTGTTTTGATAGTCTGATTATAAATACTCTCCATGGCTTGTTCTAAAAATACGGGTTTCTCTTTACGATAAACAGACATCAATACAGAATAATCTGAAAAGCGCACCGATTTCATTCCTTTCCTTACTAAGCTAACCCACAATTTTTATTTTTTCGCTGTGACCTGCCCTTCCGCTACTCTCTCCGTGCTCTCCTTCATAAAGAGGATCTTCGCAGTGGCGAACATGATCTTGAAGTCTTTGAAGAGGCTGGGCTCGGAGATATACATCAGATCCATCAGGAGCTTGTCGTAGGGCGTCGTATTGTACTGGCCATAGACCTGGGCGTAGCCGGTGAGGCCGCACTTGGCCTGGAGGCGGAGGTTCCACTCGGGGAATTCTTTTTCGTACTGGGCGGAGATCTCGGGGCGCTCGGGGCGAGGGCCTACGATGGACATGTCGCCTTTCAGGATGTTCAGGAGCTGTGGGAGTTCATCGAGGCGGACAGCGCGGATGAAGCGGCCGATGCGGGTGATGCGGGGATCGTTCTCGCCGGTGGAGAGTCTCGCTACGCCGTCTTTTTCGGCATCCATGCGCATACTGCGGAATTTGTAGACAGGGAATACTTTCCCGTCTTTGGTAAGGCGGTTCTGCTTGTAGAAGGCGGTGCCGCCGTCTCTTTTGATAAGGAGGCCGATGATGAGCATGGGGATGGCGAAGACGATGAGGGCTGCAAAGGAGAGGATGATGTCGATGACGCGCTTCCCGAAGAGGTACTCAGGTGATGGAGAGTATCGACGGACGCGCAGGATCGGCAGGTGAAAAAGGTGGATCTTCTCGGCGCTGCTCATGATGACGTCGCCGACACGAGGCAGGACGAAGGAGTCGATGCCGCGGGCGACGCAGTATTTCACGATGATATTTCTCTCATGGCTGTGGATGCCGCAGAGGAAGATGGACTCGGCGTCCTGAAGTGCTTCATCCAAGTTGCTAAGGCATTCTTCGGAGGTGAGTGTCCGGATGACTTCGAAATGGATGTCCATGCCGTAGCGCTTGATGAGAGGGTTCACCTCACGCCCTTCGCCCAAAATAATGACGGTCTTTTTCGACGGAAATTTTCGGAAATACCAGTGGTGCGCGAAGGTGCACCAGCCAATGATGAGGGCAAACTGGACGAGGAAAGCGAGACCAAGAGGAATGGGATTGATGAGGTGACGGTTGATAAGGACAGTGATGACATACATCATGGCATCGGCAAAGAAGACTGCCAGTGTCTGGCTGTAAACAAGGTCTGAGATGCGGCTGATAGAAATCCGGTAGCCACGGTAGAGATGCGAGATGAAGTAGTAGAGGATCGCAAAGAGTGCCACCATGATCTCGTTCCCCAGATCATAGAAAGGAGTAGATATCTCGTCTCCGTAGTAGGCGTACCAGCAGATTCCATATGTCATTGTCAGTAATAGCAAATCGATCGCATTCAGAATTTCGAGCTGCAGTTTATGGAATACATTTTGATCCATGGGGTTTTGATACGCTCCTTTATTTTGTAAAAATGGTGGCTGTTTTTTGCTTTAATGGTTGTCGAGAGTTTGCTTTTTTGTCTTCGCGAAGGAGCCCCCCCCCCGCGAAGGACTGCCCTACATTGACTTTCTTTCTACTTCGGAGATTCCATCCTGCGCCTTTGGCGCGGCCCTTCTCCAAGGGCCTATTCGCTGGGGACTATCCGGCATTGGCTTTCATACCGCTGACGGCTTACTATTTGCCTTCTCTTTTCGCAAAGTCTTCGTAGGTGCGCCGGAGGCCTTCCTCAAGGGAGATCTTAGGCTCCCAGTGAAGGTTGCATTTGGCTTTGGCGTTGTTCAGGGAGGAACGGTAGATGTCACCTTCTCTGGGTTTGTCGTAGGTGGGGGCAATCTCTTTGCCTGATACTTTGGAGAGGATAGCGACCAATTCTTTCAGGCTGGTTTCCTCGGTAGTGCTGAGGTTGTAGGCGGTATTGGCCGCTTCGGTCGTGAGCGCATCCAAGATGCCGTCTGCGATATCACCGGCGTAAACGAAGTCGCGGGTCTGATCTCCATCACCGAAAATAGTGATGCCCTTCCCTTGGGCGATGCGTTTCGCAAAGATGCTGATGACGCCGCCTTCCCCGCCGTCGCCTTGGCGTTCACCGTAGACATTGGCAAAGCGGAGGATGACATAGTCTATGCCGTAAGCGAGTCGGTAGAGCTCGAGATAATTCTCAGCGGTCTTTTTGGTGAGGCCGTAGAAGGAGAGCGGCTGCTGCGGCAGGGTCTCGGAAATCGGGAGCGCGCTATCGGCCACATCCCCATAGGTCGCCGCCGAAGAGGAGAAGATGATACGCTTGACACTGTATTTCCGGCAGCACTCGAGGATACGGACCGTGCCGGCGATGTTCTCATGCATATCGCGCTCGGGATCAGTCATGGAGTCGGAGACGAGGGTCTGCGCCGCGAGATGTACGACCGCGTCGAAATGCTCTTTCCGGAAAATGTCTTCGACGGCTTTGTCATGGGTGTCCATGACGATGAGTTTCATATGCGGGAGCAGGTTCTCACGAAGGCCTGTGGAGAGATTGTCCAGTGCGATGGCTTCGTGGCCTGCTGCTTCGAGTGTCCGCATCAGGTGGGAACCGATGAATCCGGCTCCGCCGGTAACAAGTATTTTCATATGCTTTTTTACTCCTTTGTTTGTATGATAAGCGGCAGCGGTGACGTGCCTGACACTGTCCAACACAGGCTTTCTTGCCACTGCAGAGAATCCATCCTGCACCTTTGGCGCTGCCCTTCTCTAAGGGCCTACTCGCTGGAGACTATCCAACATTGCCATTTTTATGCTCTGCCGAAGAGGCTGGTGATTTTGCTGATAAGGGTATCGGCTTTCCGGCTGTGGGTTCTTTTACGCTTTTCATGGTGTTTCTCGTGGTTTTCATCGTAATAGTCATAGTAGTAATAGCCGTAGCCATAGCCTTTCTTTTCGGTGGGGACGCCATTCAGGACGACGCCTAAAATGTTAGCGTGACCAGCTTCAAGACGTTTCTTGGCTTCCTTGGCTTCCTCTGGGGCAGTGATGCCGGAGCGGACGACTAAGACAATACCATCAGCCATGTGGCCCACGATGGCTGCGTCGGTGACGGCGAGGATGGGGGGGAGGTCCAAGAGAATGTAGTCGTACTTCTCTCCGACTTCTTTCAGGATGTCGCTCATCTTCTCGGAACCAAGGATTTCGGATGGGTTCGGCGGGATCGGACCACTGGTCAAAACATCAAGGTTTAGAAATACGTCTTTGTTGACGACTTCGTCAAAGGTGAGGCCCATGGCGATGATGTTGGTTAGACCTTTATTGAGGAGACCGAAGACTTTATGCTGCCGGGGCTTTCGAAGGTCGTTGTCGATCAGGAGGACTTTCTTTCCGTCCTGCGCCATGGTGAGGGCGAGGTTCGAGATGGTGGTGGATTTGCCTTCTCCAGGAACACTGGAGGTGAAGGCGATATATTTCAACTGTTTTCCCGCGCCGGCGAACTGAATGTTCGTGCGGATGGCGCGGTAGGTTTCCGAGATCGGTGATTTCGGATTATTTTGTACGATAAGTTTGATGTCATCCATAGTTTATTGTTCCCTTTATGTGCAATAGGCATTTAACATGGGAGGTTTGATGGTTTAGGGTTACCGCCCCTTGGTTGGAGATGAAAGCTTTGCGCGAATGAGGAACCAGGAATGAAGGTGGTGGCTTCGCCTCGCATATATATGGGGGGGCGATGCCCGAAGACGGCGGATAGAAGTCTGATGTCTCCTAGTCTCTTGGTCTAATCCCTAGCTCCTCATCCCTGCTTTCAAGCTTTAAGGTTTAGGGTTTAGGGGGTGGAAATGTTTTAAAATCTCAAACCTTAAACCCATTTGCAACAATTTTATAATACGTTCAATACTGCCGCCTAGCCGCTTTTACTTGCTCTTTATTTTAAACATGTGTTTAATTTTACTCCAGAAGTCTGTGGGTTCGTCTTTTTCTTCTTTCTGTCCGCCGGCATCGGGGACGACGCCGAGGACTGGGAGAGCGAGTTGTTCTTCTACGTCGCTTGCTGTGCGGATCTTACGGTCGAGGAGTTCACGAGCAAGGACGAAGCCGCTGCCGGCGAGAAGGCCCAAGATGGCAGCGAGGGCAAGGGTTAGCGCTTTTCTCGGCTTGATAGGACGCTCCGGAAGTGTGGCTTCGTCGATGACCTGGACTTCGTTCGGCACCATGACTTCGGCGACTTTGGCTTCTTCGAGTCTCTTGGAGAGCATGACGTAGATCTCCTGTGCGACGTCGGCGTCTCTCTTGACGCGGATGTAGCCCTGCTGGGCTTCCGGCAGGCGAGAAATGGCTTCGTCGTTCTTAGACTCGAGGCTGGCAATGGCATTATTCTTTCCGTTCGCTACAGCGACAGCGGCTTCGTTGGCAAATTTGTCCGCAAGAAGTTTCTGCTGGACGGTGTTGCTGGATGGCGCCTGCTGGGCGATGATGGCTGTGATTTCTTTTTCCAAGTTCGACTTGGTTTCAGCGATCTGCTTGTTGATTTCCTGCATCTTCGGATGCTGATCGGTATATTTCCCGGTATAGCCTGCCTTGGTAGACTCGAGCTGAACGAGGCTGGTCTTGTACTGCTGGATGGCGGAGCTGTCTGCGATGGCCGCACCGGCACCGGCAAGTTGTCCATTGATGCTGGAGAGGGCGGCCTGGGCGGTCTCGAGGTCGAGCTGGTTCTGGGCTTTCGCCTTATCCAAGGTGGAAATCTGGTCTGCGAGGCCTTTCATCTGGTCGTCGGTGGAGTAAATCTTGTGGGCGACTTGGTAGGCTTTTAGTTTGTCTTCGGCGTGACCAAGTTCGGTTTTGGCGGAAACGACACGGTTTTCGAGGAATTTCCTGGTATTGCCGGATTCTTCATGGGAAAGATCAGCGAGGCGGGCAAGGAATCCTCTGACGAGGAGCTGGTTCGCTTCCTGCGCTTTTTCCGGAGTGCCACCGGTGACGTCGAGCTGGAGGATTTCTGTATCCTTGAATGGCTTGGTGGTGATGTGTGACTTCACGTAGGCGTCGTAGTCAGGGTATTTGCCGTCTTTCAGCTCTTCGGTGGCTTTGATGACGGGGATGACAACGTTGCGGCTTTTCAGAATTTCCGCATTCGTATTCATCTTCTGCTGGGTCATTTGGGTATTGCCAAGCGGCATTTGACTCAATATGGAGTCAGAAAGGCCTTTATCCTGCTTGATGCGCAGGAGTGAGGTGGACTGGTAGGTCGGCGGTACGATGATAAGGTACGCGCAAGCAAGAGCTATGAATCCGCCGGTGATGTAGGCGATTTTTCTCTTGTTGTCATTCAGAACTTGCCATAGCTCGAGTAAGTCGATTTCTTGTTCGTTCAAAATAAGGCTCCTTTGAAGGATAAAAGATAGAAATAATCTCTTCTTTGTTTTTCACGTTTAATAGTTTGTTGTAGAGCAACGAAATGCCAGACAGCTTCTTTCTTATATGATACTGCCTTTAGGTGCGTTTTCCCTGTAAAAAGGGGCAAATTTCAATCGGGTTGTAAGATTAGCAGGTAAAATGATTTGAGCACATGGGTTACTTGCCATTTCAGTGAGTTGTACCCTTTCAGGGCGCTCTCTCCCATTTCACTTTACTGCTGCAGTATTAAGGAAACGCCGATTCAATCGCAGAGTCAGGTTTTACAAGAATTTTTATACATAAATTCGTCATAATCTTCCTCAAACAACTCGCTATTCCAGTCAGATTATTCCCCGCTATGTATAAAAAACAAGAGTATAATCTGCCAACAATTAGACAGTGTTTCCTTGATATTTTCTTAGTCATCCTTATTGAGTCTAGATACGTAGTAGCCGGCGCTGATGAGCGGTGCGATGTCTCTGGAGAAGCTGATACGACCATTCTTGGTAAGATATAAGATATCCCCTTCTCTGAGCTCGTAATTTTCTTTCATACTGCCTGTCTCCAAGAGGCGATTGAGATTGATGGGGATGGCTTTGTCCGTATTGTCTTGATGGATGAGGAAAATTTTCTTCTTCGCAGTGTCCCATGTGAAGCCTTCGGCGGCGCCGATCGCATCAATGACGCTGTGACCTTTGGTGAGCTCGTAAGCGCCCGGTTTCTTCACTTCCCCGAAGACGAAGACGCGGACGGTGCCGAGCTTCACAATATTGACAGCGACGTCAGGATCGACATAGTAGCGCGAGAGCCCTTTTTCGAGTGTGGCAGTGAATTCGGCGACAGTCATGCCTTTCACGTCGATTTCTCCGACAAGGGGAAAAGAGACTTTCCCATCCGGACGCACGAGGTAAGGTGACTGGCTCGCGCTCTGTGTGCTCGAGCTGATATCTGTATCCTGAGTGACAATGATGTTCAGCTGGTCACCGGCGCGCAGGGTGTAGTCTTCGGCCCCCGCTGCCATCGTGAGGGCTGTCATCGCAAGCGTCAGGGCGATGAGTTTCTTCTTCATAGTTCCTCCTATCAATACATACGCATCATTTCCCGAAGAGTCTTGCAAAAAAGCCTTTCTTATGCGGCTTGTTCGGCAAAGGTGGATCTGCATAGTAAATTCTATTTTTTAAGATCATAGCAGCATGTGCATCGCAGGCTGCTATAAAATCATGATTCCCTGTGTAAGCATCGAGCCTTTCCTGGAAATCGCGAGTGTCTGCATTGCGCCAGTCAGTCCGATGGGCATCAGATCCAAGGAAATGGACGGCCCTGTGGTCGTAGAGCCACTTCGCATAGGCAGCTGCTTTTCCCTTGAATTGGCCGCAGAAGCTGCCGATATTCGACTGGGTGAGAAGGCCTTTCTCGATCCAGTGCAGAAGATGGTCAGGCTTCTCCATGATGTTCGGATAGCGCTCGGGATGAGCGAGAATCGGCTGGTAGCCGCGCAGCTGCAGTTCATAGATGAGCCGCCCAGTGCTCTCCGGCGCGCTCGAGGGCAGGAGCTCAATCAGGATGTAGTGTGTACCTGCAAGGCAGTAGTCGGTACCGCCGTCGGGAAGATAGTTCATTGTATCAGCATCGAAGCTGACTTCCGCGCCGGTATGGATACGGACGGGGATGCCCGCTTTGTCCGCTTCTTCTTGCAGCTGCTCTGCCCTTTCAACAATGGAGGCCCAGGAGGGCACGACGCCACGCCGATGCATGTGCGGCGTCGCGAACATGTCGGTCACGCCGGAAGCCGCTGCCTGCCGAAGCATCCCGAGCGACATGTCCAATGAACGGGATCCGTCATCCCCTTCGATGTCGTATAGGATATGTGAATGGATATCTATCATAGAATTACTCCTTGTTTTTTACGGAATCGCCATAGGACATCGTTAATAAAAAAATGAAATATTACATGTTAATTATAGCATCCGTACAAGGACGTTTCAATTTAAAACACAGCAAATTGTAGAATTCCTTTATTTTGGACGAATCACAATTTGATTCGATGAAATCTATATTGTTAGCCATTTACCCCCCCGAAAACAAGAATCTTTGTTCTATTTTATTATGCGTTTTTTTGACTCTCTTTTTACATTGATTTCTAACGATTTCGCTAATCTTAGTATAGCGCAGCAGGTTAGACAAAGAATGTCTATATCGTTAGTTGACCATTGGCCATTTGGAGTTAGCTAGGGACGCGCTGATGAAATCGTTGTCAGATTTGCCCCTGTGATTTAATCAGCATTTCCCTAACAACATACAACCAAAAAGAGCCGCCCTCAAGGGGCTGCTCTTACTGATTCAGTTGATCCAGCGTCTTCTCGAAGCTCTTGGCGAAACGAGCGAGAAACCAGTCGACTTCTTTCATATGAAGGTCTTCGAGTTTTTTTCGTGTCGTGCGATAGGCTTCCTGAAATTCCGGATTTCCATCGCGGACTTCTTCGGCGCATTTGAGGAAGGCGGAGAGGGTATCGGCGGCTTTGGCAAGGGGCCAGAGGGGATCCTGCTCAAGGGTGACGAGATAGGATGCGTAGCTTTCCTGCAGTTCTTCGGGGAGTGTCGCGAGGAGTTTCTTCCTGGCTTCTGTCTCGATCTCCTCATACTTTTCGTGGAGGCCGGGGGTGAAGTATTTCACAGGTGTCGGAAGGTCGCCGGTGAAGACTTCGCTGGCATCGTGGTAGAGGGCGAGCATGGCGCAGTGCTCGGGATCTGCCCACTCATGGAAGATGTCTTGCCGGATGAGGGCGAGGGCGTGAGCGATCATGGCGGTCTGGAGAGTGTGCTCGGCGTCATTCTCGGGGATGGTGCTGCGCATGAGCCCCCAGCGGGCGATGTATTTCAGGCGCGACATGTAGGCAAAGAAGGGATAGCTCATTTCATCCTCCCCCATGTATCTCCATAAAACCAGAAATGATGGACGGACCCATGGCCGTGACCAACGGAGTCTGTCTTCGCACGCGCAATGGCGCCGGTGAGGTAGTCCTTGGCGGCCTCTATTGCGCCTTCGAGAGGAAGACCTTTGGCAAGGCTTGCCGCGATGGCGCTTGAAAGTGTGCAGCCTGTACCGTGGGTATTTTTCGTATCGATGCGCTCTCCGGGGTAGGCGATGAAGTCTTTGCCGTCATAGAGAAGGTCATCGGCGTCCATGATGTGATGGCCGCCCTTGATGAGGACGGCTTCGCACCCGAAGGTCATAAGTATTTCAGCCGCTTTTCGGCGGTCCTGCTCGCTCGTGATGGATATGCCGGAGAGAACCTCGGCTTCGGGGATGTTCGGCGTGATGAGTGCCGCCAGGGGGATGAGCTTTTCTTTATAGAGTGCGATGGCATCGTCCTCGAGCAGTTTGTCTCCGCTGGTGGCGACCATGACAGGGTCGACGATGAGAGGTGCGCTTCGGTGATTTCCAAGGAAATCAGAAACCGTATCCACGATGGCAGCTGTCCCGAGCATGCCTGTCTTGACGGCGTCAGGTGCTACGTCGTCGTAGATGGCTTCGAGCTGGGCTTTGACCAAGGAAATCGGAGTATTCACGACCATGCTGACACCCTTCGTATTCTGCGCTGTCAGGGCGCAGATGCAGCTCATGCCGTAGGTGCCAAGGGCGGCAAAGGTCTTCAGGTCTGCTTGAATACCGGCGCCGCCGGAGGAGTCGGAGCCTGCGATGGTGAGTAGTTTTTTCATAGGTACCTCCTTTTGAAATAGTTATTGGCGGTGGGCAGTCAGCAGTCAGTGGATCAGCTCACATCGTTTTTCATGCCGCTATGTGGGATATATCCTGCTCCGTTGTCATGCTAGGGAAACACTGATTAAATCGTTGTCAGATTTTACTCTTGAATTTTTATGCATAGCAAGGAATAACCTGACGCGAATAGCGAGCTATTTAAGGAAGGCTATGACGAAGCTATGCATAAAAATTCTTGTAGAAGCTGACTCTGCGATTTAATCAGCGTTTCCCTAGATAAGGATATTCCCCGAAGCGTCATCCCGACCGAAATGGAGGGATCTTTTTTGTTGGCGGTTATTATCGATTGTTTGATAGCGAGAAACGGAAAAGTTTGAAAGCAGGGATGAGTAGCTCGTGACTAGTGACTGGAATGCCAGTCGCGGGCATCGCCATTTTGCATATCGCATTTCTCATTCAAGCGAGGCTTTCCATCGTAATCAAGGGACGACATGCCCCACATGGGCGAAGTTTGAAAGCAGGAATGCGTGGCTAGGGATTAGGGATTAGAAAGTGACTGGTGACTGGGAGACATCAGGCGCTCGTATCGTCATTTCGAGCGAAGCCCTCGATCTTCCTTGCAGACCGATAAACGAAGGATGTGTGAAAGCAGACATATGTAGCACCAAGGCGTCATTTACGTGCAGTGCCTATGTGATACTGACCGGAGTGCAAGAAAGATCCTCGGCTGCGCTTTCGATGATGGCGGCGCGAAGTGCTATCAAAACTTCGCGGCGCTTTTAAATTTTATGCGCCGCACCATCACTCCTCACTCCTAACTGTCGAGTAGAGCTTTCACACGCAATCAAAGGGCAGCACTCTCCACGGGCTACCCTGAACCCTTGACCCCTTATGCCTTCTTCCCATTCCCCAAATATGTTAGAATAAATGAAAACGATAGCCCATTCTATTTCCATGGAGGAAACAATCATGAAAAAAGTCATTTTCGATATAGACGGCGTCCTTTTGAGCGAAGAACGCTACTTCGATGTATCTGCCCTGACCGTATGGGAGATGCTCTACAGCCCTGCTTACATGGGGCTTCCCAGCGAACGCGACGATTTCCATGCGGGTCGCATCACCGAAGGACAGATCGCCGGCTGCCGCAGCGTGGTGTGGGGGAATGACGCTCTGCTTTCTTGGCTGAAAGCGCGCGGCATCAATTCCAACTGGGATATGGTACACGCCGATCTTATCACCATCCTCTGGCTGATGGCAGAAACCTATAAAAAACGTTCCGGCGGAGAAAAAATGTCGTTTACCTTTCACAAGCCGCAAGACTTGAAGAGCGCCGGACAGGAGCTCATGGGACTGCCCATGCCGAAAGCAGAAGACATACTTAATCGCTGGGAGAGCGCCGTCCCCGAAGGCCTTCAGGGCGAAGACGTCTTCCATGCGCTCAAGAGTGCCATGGCGGATGCGATCGATGGCGACCTCTCCTGGGCCGACCTTCGCTCCGATTTCTGGAAGATCCATACCGAAGCCTTTCAGGCATGGTACCTCGGAGACGACACTTTCATTTCCCTCCTGCATCACATGCCCTACAGCGCGGGGAAACCCGGCTTCCTCTCCCGCGAAGTCCCGCTCGCGCCCGCTGCTCACATCCTTTCCCTCTTCCGCACGCTGAAAGAGCGTGGCTATGACATCGCCATCGCGACCGGACGCGCCAGAGAGGAGATGGAGATTCCCTTCAAGCTGTTCCATTGGTACGAGGAATTCGATCCCTACACCATGGCGACGGCTTCTGACGCGGAAGAATCAGCCGGAAGACTAGGCGGTCCCGTCCTCGACAAGCCGAATGCCTTCATCTTTTCCTGTGCGATCTTTGGCAGAAATCCGGACAACTATAAAGCCTATTCTGAAGAAACCATGCAGCCGGCCAAGGACGATGAGATCTACGTCTGCGGTGACTCCTACTCCGACGTCATCGGCAGCCGCCGTGCCGGCGCGAAATGCATCGGCATCCTGACCGGCCTCGAAGGCAAGGACGCGATCCCGATGTTTGAAAAAGAAGGCGTCCCGTATGTGAACCGCGTGACGGATGTGCTCGAAAAATTAGATTAAGAGTGACTAGTGACTGGTAGCTGGTGACTAGTGATTAGTCACTACCTGATTTCGTTTACCATTCTCTCACTCATTGTCATTTCGAGCGAAGCGAGAAATCTTTTTCGTCTGCGAGGAAGGTTGAGCGGGATGGCAGACAATGGAAACCTGACATATCCTCCATGTGCGTGATGGAGGCGGCCTGAACAGTAAAAAACGCGGGAAGAAAGAACTTTGAAGATCTTTCTTCCCGCGTTTTGCTATATGAAATCGGAGCAGCTGTTTCCCCGATGGTAACAGGGGTGAGTGACTTGAATACCGCTTTCGAGTATCGCCCATATATATGCGCGGCACAGCCGCCACCACCATCTCTAATCCCTAGTCACTCATTCCGGACAGCAAAAAACATCCGGGGAATGCCTTCTGCCTTTACTCAAATGCAGGCGGGACACGGAATCGGCGCCGGTGTGGTCAAATGCAGCGAAGTGCGGACGTCCTGGCTGTCGTCGGTGCTCGGCCTCGCAGGGAGCAGGGAAGCGTGGAAAGGATGGATTTCCCGGATATTTTTTTGTTTGTCTTACATGTTCAGCCTTAGACAGGTGGGGGAAAAAGACTGACATTTCCTTGTCCTGTCCGATGAGCCTGAGCGCAAAGCAAGATCTTCCTTTCGTAAGGCAGCTCTCTGTCATATTTCTTAGCGCTAATGAATTCTGGAAATCAGAGAACAGCCGTGAAAAGGTGTACACACGATGCGCCCTTGGCTTCATGTCTGTATGGTATACCTTCTTTATGGAAATTGCAAGTCTACATTTTACGAGCAATTCACAAGAAATGGTGGATCACTAAAATCTATCTAGCAATAAGCGCATATATATAGAATCATCTGTCATTCACGAGTTATTTTATTCACATGGCGGATTATGTCGTGATAAGGAGATATTGGCAGATCAGTCCGTGAGAAGGCGTTTCTTATTTTTGCTGAGAAAATGAGATGATCGGGGAACCCATTGCGGATAGCCGCCCTTTTAGGGGGAATACACCTTATCATATGAAAATTAGAAACAAGAGATGCAAGGTTAACAAAAATAAAATTAGATTAAAAAATATTGGACAAAATAAGTAATTTATGATAGTCTCTTAGAAGACCATCACTGATCGGGGAATAGGTGATGAGGATTTTCATCTTTGCCGTGGAAACTCGGACACACTGGCTCTTGATGGAGATCATTTTCTTCCCACTCATTTTGGAAAGAGGATAATGGTTATGAAAAAAGGAATGTATAAGGTGCTCACTGCTGCCCTCATGCTCACAATTTCGGGGGGGGTAGTAGGTAATGCTACTGATACTGTACTGGATACAGTGTATGTCAATGCAGATAGAGATCAGGCGGAAGATACTGTCGGTACACTTCCGGGTGGATTCATCAAAGAAGAACCAAGCGTTGGACTGTTGGGGCATCAGGATGTAATGGATGCCCCTTTTGCGGTGTCTGAAGTCAGTCAGAAGACAATCAAAGCTTTTGCGTCTCCCGTGAACGGTGTCAATGAAGCTCTCGCGTTGAACCCTTCTGTCACGATTCAGTCCGGGAGTTTGTATCAGGATATTGCGATTCGTGGATTCAGAACGAATGGTCATAGACAGTACGTAAATGGTATTCCAGGCCTTCTCTGCCAGGAAAATATTCCATACTACTGGGTAGATAGCGTCAGTGTGGTTTCCGGTCCGAATATCGGCGTCCGTGGTACAGGTCTGAGTGAAGCTATCGGTGGTGTCGTTGATTATACCTCCAAGAAAGCAGTAACCAATGCCACCGATTTGAAACTGGCGTATCGTGGCGGCAGTTCTTTTGAAGAAGGCGTTGATTATCAGACGCGTCTTGGCAGCGATAAGAAATGGGGCGTTCGCGTTACTACGAATAACATTCATGGGGATACTGCAATCGATAACGAAAAGCTGGAACAGCAGAATATTTTCGTCAATATCGATCACAAAGCAGAGCGCTCAAAGACAAATTTCCTCTTTGGATATAATCATACCAAACATTATGGTGGTCCGTATGGGGTTAGCTTTGATTTTAAGACGGTAACCGATCTTCCTTCTGCGCCCAAGGGAAGCAACGGATTGAAACCTGATTGGTCTTATAATGCATATGAGAACTATATCATGGCGTTTAACCATGAACAGAAGTTGTCTGAACATGTGACCGGTTTCGTGAATGCTGGGTATCATAAGGAAAACTGGTATGGCTATATTGACGGAAGCCCGAAAGTTTTAAATAATAATGGCGATTACCGAATTAGCATGTACAATTCCCCGCTGTTCCTTGTGAAAACCTACTTAGGAATGGGCATCAAAGGGGATTTCAACATTGGCAAAGTCAAAAATGAATACATGATCGGTGTGGATAAGAGTTGGGAAACCTACGACATTGATGATGGACATCCAACCTATTCTTGGTCGGGACATGGTAACATCTACCAGACCAACAGCTGGGCAAATCCGGGCGATGTACACTGGATTCCAGCTCATTCTGATACCACACAGATGGAAGGCTGGCATGTTGTAGACACTCTGAAGGCACTGGATGATAAGCTGCAGGTGACACTTGGCGTTCACGGTCACAGGGCCACAGTAAATCAGGTAGGAGAAACGTCTCTGAAAAAGTCGGATGCCATTACTCCGACCTATGCGATTTCCTATAAATTTACGCCAGACTTCATGATGTATGCGGATCATACAGAAAGCTTCGGTATGGGAGCGCGCGTTTCGACAGATGCCTCTTATAACTATGTTAATAAAGGGAAGATGCTTGATCCCGCGAAGACGAAGCAGAATGAAGTGGGCTTCAAAGTAAAGACGGGTAAATTCCTGAACACGTTGGCATACTTTGATATCAAGCAGGCGAATGCAATCGACGTAAAACTAGCGAATGGCAGATGGCTCCGCGCACTGGATGGAGAACAGGAAAATAAAGGCTTTGAATGGGCCTTCACCGGCAATATCAATGACAGATGGGATCTCATCGGTGGCGTTATGTATATCGATGTCAAACAGACAAAGACGAAAAATGGGGCTAATGATGGTAAGCCGGTAGACGGCATCCCGCACTGGACGGCAAATGTCGGCGCGATTTATCATCCAAACAGCCAGTGGTCTATTATTGGTCGCGGTAACTATATCGGAACAGCGAAGATCAATGGGGATACGGTCAAAGTACCGTCTTCCTTCGTATTTGATCTGGGTGCGACCTATGATACCACTTTTGGCAAGACACCTGTGACTTTACAGGCTATGCTTTACAATGTAGCAGGAAAGGATTACTGGATTCCAAGCGGAAGCTCCAGCAGCTTGACTGTCGGCGGACCACGTACCTTCGTATTCTCCGCTAATTTCCGTTTCTAATTTTAAAAGGAGAAATCTATGAGCAGAACTATTCGCCGGATGCCTCTGGCGATTCTCACAGTCATTCTCACCGTTCTGCTCCTCTTCTCCTGCCTTCTCGGGCTGAAGCTCGGGTATCTTTCTGTGTCCTTGTCGGGGATCGTATCAATCCTTGCTTCGCATCTTTTGGGAAGTGCGCTTCCTTCGGATATTGCGATGGGCATTGCGGATGCGGTCTGGGATCTTCGGCTCCCGCGCATCCTGCTCGCGCTGGCGGTCGGGATGGGGCTTTCGCTGTCCGGCATGGTGATGCAGGCGATGTTTCGGAATCCGATGTCAGACCCTTACATCATGGGTGTGTCCTCCGGGGCATCGCTGGGGGCGGCTTCTGCTGTTTTCTTCGGCGCGGGGGCGGCTTTCGGGGTGTCTGCGATCGGATGCGGGGCATTTCTCGGTGCCTTGGTGTTGTCACTCATTCTCGCCATCGCGGCAGGCCGCGTGGCGCCGGGTGATTCATCCTATCTCCTGATCTTTGGTGCGGCGCTGGCGGCAGTCTGCGGCGGGATCACCAGTGTGCTGGTGTACATCGGGGCCAATGCGACGGGGATGGATGTGACGCTGTACTGGCTGATGGGCTCTGTTTCCTTCGCCAAACTCCTGCCGACGCTTTCTGTTCTCGCCATCGTGCTTGCTTTCATCATTTTTTTCTCTACACAGACAAGGATCCTGAATCTGATGCTGGAAGGGGAGGAAACTGCTGTCCCGCTGGGGCGGCAGCTCCTCCCTTTTCGGCGTCTTTACCTCGTGATGAATGCGCTCTTGATGGGAAGTCTGGTGACACAGGCGGGACTGATCGGCTTCGTAGGTCTTCTGGTGCCTCATGGCTGCCGGATGGTCATGGGGGCGGATCACAGGAAGCTCCTGCCTGTATCCGTTCTTTCGGGTGGACTAATGACGGTCTGGGCGGATATCTTAGGACGGATACTGATCCACGGTGTGGATATTCCTTTGGGTGTCAGCTTGTCTATGATCGGTGCGCCTGTATTTCTGGGGATGCTTATCCGGCGTTCGTATCATTTTGGAGGAGAAGGGGCATGAATATTTCAGTCAATCATATCTCTGCCGGTTATGGGGGAAAGCAGGTGCTGAAGGATGTGTCGATTTCCTTCGAAAGTGGGCAGCTGACGGGCATCATCGGGCCGAATGGGTGTGGGAAGAGTACGCTTTTGAAGTGCATTTACCGTCTGCTTTCGCCTTGGTCCGGGGATATCCAGATCGGTGATACGGTTTTGAAGGATCTGCCGTACCGGGAAAGTGCGAAGCGCGTCGCGGTACTGGCGCAGCATCACGCAGCCGGTTTCGATTTTGATGTAGAAGAGGTCGTGCTGATGGGGCGCACGCCTTACAAAGGCATTACGGAGGGAAACAATCGCGAGGATCGTGACATCGCGCATCGGGCGATGCAGGAAACGGGCGTGGAAACATTAGCGGAGCAGAGTTTTTCTTTTCTCTCCGGCGGGGAGCAGCAGCGCGTGATGCTCGCGCGGGCTCTCACGCAGGAGACACCGTGTCTTATCTTGGATGAACCGACGAATCATCTGGATATCACCTACCAGCTGCAGATCATGGATCTGGTGAGCTCGCGTCATTTGACGGTGCTTGCGGCTATTCATGACCTGAATATCGCAGCCATGTATTGTGACAAGATCGCAGCGATGAAGCATGGAGAGCTGGTCGCCTTCGGCAGACCTGAAGAGGTCTTGACGGAGGAGCGGATCTGGGAGCTGTATCATGTGAAGGCTGAGGTTTTCCCTAGAAAAGATGGAAGACCGGCTGTGATTTTTGAAAGAGGGGCCATCGTATGAAGCCGGTCTATCGTGTGATGCTCATCAGCTTTCTCTGCCTGCTCCTGACGCTTTTATCATTGGGGTTTGGAGAGATTTCCCTTTCACCGGCAGAGACTTGTCACTATCTATATCTGGCGCTGACTTCGCCGGAAGGAAATGGGATGGTCGAGCAGGATGTGCTGCAGTTCATCCGTCTGCCGCATCTTGTGCTTTCTTTCTTCATCGGGGCGGGGCTCGCCGTCTGCGGGGCAGTGATGCAGGCCGTGATGAAGAATCCGCTGGCCGATCCGTATCTTTTGGGGATTTCCTCTGGCGCAAGTCTGGGCGCGGTGCTGGCGATCGTTCTCGGTATCGGGATGATTGGGAGTTTTGATGGGATCGGCGCTGCGGCTTTCCTCGGCGCCGGACTCGTTTCCCTTCTGATTCTTTTGATTTCTTCGATCAGCGGCAAAGGAGAGGGATTGACACTGCTTCTAGCAGGCTTTGCGCTGAATGCCGCCTGCTCGGCTGCTGTGAGCTTCTTCGTCACCGTGGTGGCGGATACGTCGAAGACGCGGTCTATCCAGTTCTGGATGATGGGGAATATCCGTGCTGACTCCTGGATGGCGATCGGCATTTTGGCGATTCTGGTGACGGCTGGATGTTTCTACTTCTTCTCCCAAAGGCGCATCCTCGACCTGATGCTCATGGGGGATGACCTCTCTTTGACCATGGGGCAGAAACTTTCGACGTATCGGAAAGTGTATATCGCTGTCATGGCGCTTCTTGTCGGAGCGGTGGTGTATATGTCGGGCATGATCGGATTCGTCGGGCTCATCATCCCGCACGGTGTGCGTCTCCTCGTAGGGAGCAGCCATGGGCGTCTTCTTCCACTGACGGCGCTTACGGGAGGGACATTCCTCTGCTGGGCGGATATTTTGGGAAGAAATGCGATCTCCGGACTGGAGCTGCCTGTGGGCGTCATGGCCGCACTGGCAGGTTCGCCCTTTTTCCTGTGGATGCTGATATCCAGAAAGCAGGTGAGAAGATGAAGAAGGCTTGGCTTCTCTCGCTCCTTCTGCCGCTCTGCCTATCAGGCTGTCAGTTGCAGAAGTCTCCTCCTGCCGGGGACGATTCGCGCCCCTTTGTGGAGAATATCAAGGTAGAGAACTACTATGAGACGGGGGTGAATCGGGAGTACATGTCAGATGTGCCGCAGCGTGTGATCGTCATCGGTGCGAATGAAACGGAGACGCTGCTGGATCTTGGCGTCGAAAAGGCCATCCTTGCCGCTGATGATGGGCAGAATAGTCAGTGGTATGGCATCAAGGCATCGAATGAAAGGGCCTTTCAGCGGCTGCCCCGCATCGATCGCAGCACGATTCAGGCGGAGCATTTCCTGGAGATGCATCCTGATATGATTATCGCAGAGCAGCAATTCTTCTCGAAGACCCGTCTCGGCAGTACGGACTACTGGAACAGCAAGGGTATCCTCACCATGGTGCCGCTGAATACCACATCGCCGGGTAAGCTGAATCAGGTGGAAACCGTAGAGAAGGAAATGAAATTTATTCGTGATCTGGGAACCATTTTTCACAAAGAGGAAAAGGCAGAGAAAATCGTGAGAGCGACGAAAAACCGCATTCATGATATAGCGGAAACGGTGGCATATCATAAGAAACCGAAAGTCATGATTCTCGATCGCATGAGCATCCTCGCGTCCTACGGGCGAAAGAAGATCGCAGGGGATATGGCTGCCTCTATTGGCGGTGTCGTCCCGGATACCACGGCAGCGGTCAGTGATGAGATGATGATGAAGCTAGACCCGGATGTCGTCTTTCTCGTCGTGTATCGCGATGAGGAGAAGGAGCTGGCATGGCTCCGAAATAGGCCTGCTTTCCGGAATCTGAGCTTCGTCAAAAATCATCGTCTTTATGGGATACCGCTGAAATATGTGTATGGCCCGCAGGTACGGACGATCGATGCGATCGGCTATATGGCAGAGCGCATGTATCCGGGGATATTTGATTTCCCGAAGGAATATGACTTCCATCATAGCTAAAAAGAGCCGGAGCCATCCGGCTCTTTTTTTATATGAGACTTCTTTCAAACGGTTGGGAAGCGAGATGATTTTATAGATTCTTCGACGAAGACCTCACTTGTCGGGCTTTCACGCCGCGCGATTGACAGTAAGAATTATTATGCAGTATGAAGGCCCGCATGAAAACGCAATGATGAATTTATCTTGCGGATATTCCTTTTCTGATATATAATATATCAAGAAAGGAATATTACATATGGAGATTAAATTCTACGAAAGCGCAGATGGTCAGGTTCCAGTGAGAGATTTTCTTGATGCTCTGGATGTTAAGATGCGCCAGAAAATGCTCCGTTCGATTATGGCTTTGCAAGAAATGGGATATTCCTTGCGTATGCCTTTATCGGAGTTTCTTGAAGATGGTATTTTTGAACTTCGGGCGCAGGCAGGAAACAATATCAGCCGAGTGTTGTATTTCTTCATGCTTGGAAATCAAGCGGTTTTGACGCATGGTTTCATCAAGAAAACGCAGAAAACACCGGCTCGTGAAATCAAGCGAGCAAAGAAAATGCGGGATGAGTATGTGAATCGCAGCAGGAGGTGAAAGAAATGGATGATTTCGATAGATATCTCAATGAGCAGATGAAGGATCCTGATTTCAAAAAAGAATGGGATGAGAATGAAGCGCGCTATCAGCTGATGATGATGGTTCTTCGTGCACGGAATGAGGAACAGCTCACGCAGTCGGAACTGGCTGAGCGCACAGGACTTAGGCAGTCCAATATCAGCCGCATTGAGAAAGGTCAGTCAATGCCTTCCATTGCTACACTTGCGAAGATCGCGCAGGGACTTGGAAAGCGGCTGGAAATCCGTTTTGTATAGTTTCTAGGGAAACGCTGATTCTGTGATTGAATCAGCGTTTCCTTAGTTTTACGCGCATGCAAAACCCCCGATTTGCCAAAAGGTAAATCGGGGGTTTTCATTTATTGTACTCATGAATCAGAATTTCACGCGCAGCAGGCGTACGGCATAGAGGATACAGAGGATGGTGACGCCGGTATCTGCGAAGACGGCGACCCACATATTGGCATAGCCTAAGAGGCCCATGATCATGACGGCGATCTTCACGATGAGGGCGAAGGCGACATTTTCCCAAGCGGTCTTGATGACTTTTCTGGCCACGCGGACGGCTTTGGAGATGGCATTGACATTCGAATTCAGGAAGACGACGTCAGCGGCTTCGATGGCAGCATCTGCGCCGCTGCCCATAGCGGCGCCTACATCAGCACCGGCGAGGACAGGAGCGTCATTGATGCCGTCGCCTACGAAGAGGACGGAGCCGATCTCTTTTCTGACTTTCTGCATTTCAGAGAGTTTGTCTTCCGGAAGAAGACCGGCGTGGATGTTCTCGATGCCGACGAGACTGCCAATGGCTTTGGCGCTCTTTTCATTATCTCCGGTCAGCATGACAGGAGTGATGGAGAGGGCCTTCAGGTCTTTGATGCCTTCGATGGTGTCGGACTTGATGGCATCGGAAATGGTGATGCGGCCGAGGAGGGTCTTGCCTTTGGCGACGTAGACGTCAGTGCCGACTTCTTTGTTTTCCGGAAGGGATGGGACAGAGATGCCGGAAAGGGCGAGGAGCTTTTCATTTCCGATATAGATGTCTTCGTCGTTCTGTTTGGCTTTGACGCCGTGTCCGGCGATTTCCTGCATGGAGGTGAGCTTCGGAAGAGAGAGGCCTTTTTCATTCGCGCAGGTCACGATGGACTGGGCGATGGGGTGGGTGGAGTAGATCTCACCGGCAGCTGCGAGGGCAAGGATCTCGTCTTCGCTCTTGCCTGCGGTCTTCACGATGCTTCTGACTTTGAATTTTCCTTCGGTCAGAGTGCCGGTCTTATCGAGGACAGCGGCTTTGGTATTTGAGAGGGCTTCCATGACGGTGCCGCCCTTGAAGAGGATGCCTTCTTTCGATGCGGCGCCGATGCCGGCGAAGAAGGAGAGCGGGACGGAGATGACGAGCGCGCAGGGGCAGCTGATGACGAGGAAGGTGAGTGCGGTGTAGACGCATTTTTCCCAGTCAGCGGAAAAGAGGAGCGGCGGGAGGACTGCGACGGCGATCGCGACGAAGACGACGATCGGGGTGTACACGCGGGAGAAGCGGGTGATGAATCGGTCGATCTTTGGCTTGCTGGCGACGGCATTTTCGACGGAGTCGAGGATGCGGGTGACCATGGATTCAGCGAGGACTTTTTCGACTTGGATGCGGATGGTGCCGGTCATATTGACGCAGCCGGAGTCTACGCGGTCGCCGACGGAGGCGAGGACGGGCTTCGGCTCGCCGGTGACGGCGGAGGTGTCGATCTGGGTCTCGCCTTCGGAAATGATGCCGTCAAGCGGGATGCGGTCGCCGGGGCGGATGAGAAGGATGTCGCCGACTTCGGCTTCTTCGGCCGGGATGGTCTCGGTGCCGCTTGCGGTCACGCGCTGGACGACTTCCGGGCGCAGGTCGACGGCGTCCATGATCTGGTCGCGGCTGCGGTCGGCAGCGAGGTCTTGGAAGTATTCACCGATGCGGTAGAAGAGCATGACACCGACGGCTTCGGGGTATTCGTGGATCGCGAAGGCACCGACGGTCGCAACGGTCATGAGGAAGGTCTCGTCGAAGAATTCCCCATGGGTGATGTTTTTGAGCGCGGTGTAGACGATGGGGCCGCCTAAGATGAGGTAGGAGATGAAGAAGAAATAGTCTCCGATGGAGGAAAGTCCTGCGAAGAGGCCGGCCGGCTGGTAGTGCATCAGCATGCCGATGATGAAGAGGAGGCCGCCGATGGTGAGCTGGCATTTTTCGCTTTTCAGGCGGTCAAGGAAAGATGCTTCTTTTTTTGCCGCTGACTTTTTCTGTGCTTTGGTCGGGCGCTGCTTCTTTCGGATCTCGGTCGGATTTTCGACCTCGTTGCATTTTCTGGTCAGCTCGGGGATGAGGCTGTCCGGGTCTTTGGCGGTGAGTTTCATCGTCTTGGTGGCGAAGGAAATCGACGCGGAGAGGACGCCGGGCTGGCGGTTCACAAGCTTTTCGAGCTTGACAGCGCAGGCTGCACAGTCAAGGGTGGGGATTTCATAGATTTCCGTCTTGAAATCGCCTTTGTCAGACGGCGGTACGATGCCGATATTTTCATCGACGGTGCGGCAGACGGAGAGCAGCTGCGGGATAAGGCTGTCCGGATTTTCTTTGGAAATGACGCGGAGCTCTTTCTTCGTGAAGGAGATCGAGGCGAAGAAGACGGAGGGCATTTCGCGGATCTTGCCTTCCATTTTTGCGGCGCATTCCATGCAGTCGAGGTGCTCCATGTGATAGAGGCCGCGCTTGTATTCTTTCCCTAAGAAATCGCACTGGCAGGAGGCGAGGTCTTTGCCGCAGTAGTCGCAGTTTTCTTCGTCGATGCAGTCATGGCAGTGGCAGTCATTCTTGTGCCCGTCATGATGGTGGACGCCTTTGTCATGGAAATGGCCGAAGGCGCGTCTTTCATCGATCGCGATGTCGGCATCGCTTTCCATGACGTCGATCTCATTATCTTTGTACCTTGCCATTTCCGGATCATTCGAGTGGTCATGATGCTCTTCCGGAATTTCCTCGCAGCAGCCACAGCCGCATCCGCCATGATCATGGGAGTGGCTTTCGTGGCCATGATCATGCCCGCATTCGCAGCCATGATCGTGGGAGCGGCCTTCATGGCCTTCGTCATGGCCGCATTCGCAGCCATGATCGTGGGAGTGGCCTTCGTGATCGTGGTCATGCCCGCAGCCGCAACTGTGGTTTTCTTCGTCTTCCTCGTGGTGGGTATGTTTTTCGGTGTTATGGACGGTTTCCTGCTCCTGATGGCAGTGGCCGCATCCGCAATGATGTACATGCTTTTCATCGTGCTTTTCCATGGTATGTCTCCTTATCCGGAATAGAAGCGTTGCTTCCTGAGTGGTATCATTCTATGGTGCTATTTTAGCATTCTCCAAATGCACCGTAAATGGAGCATGAGAAACACTTTAATATTTCAAGTAGGGCGGGTAAGATGATGAGTTTAGATAAGACTAAAAAAGGAATGGGTTCGAGAGGGGGAGTAAGAATGAGAAATGAGAAATGGCGGTGCGGCGCATAAAAATCAGAAGCGCCGCGAAGTTTTGATAGCGCTTCGCGCATCGTCATTTCGATCGTAGCCGAGAAATCTTTATTGCAGAATACTCATTGCCTGATATAAGACAGCACCAGGACATCGTTTCTCCTTGGCGCATACACGCTGATTCCCGCAGTGCAGTAGAGATCCCTCGGCTACGTCGGGATGACGGTGCCAGAGAATCCCAGTCACCAGTCACTTCTAATGACCCCGTAGCTTTTTTATTGACATACCTGTATATTTATGCTACTATCTTGAATAATTAAGAAGGGTGTGAGGACTATGTCAGATAAAAAAGTCATTTATGAAGTCAAGCATTTGCAGAAATCGTTCGGTAAGGTCGAAGTACTGAGAGATATCAATATGAAGATCGAGAACGGAGAAGTGTGTACCATTATCGGTCCGTCCGGGAGCGGAAAGAGTACCTTCCTGCGCTGCCTGAATCTTCTCGAAACGCCGACCGGAGGCGAGCTGTGGTTCGATGGGAAGAAGGTCAATGAAAAGACAGACGTGAAGATGCTGCGCCGCGATGTCGGCATGGTTTTCCAGTCGTTCAACCTGTTCCCGATGTTCACCGCGGTCGAGAATGTCATGTACGCGCCGATCCACATCAAGAAGCTGCCGAAAGAGCAGGCGAAAGAGGAAGCGATGGAGCTTCTCTCCCGCGTCGGTCTTGCCGAGCGTGCGGATTATTATCCGGGCGAGCTTTCCGGCGGGCAGCAGCAGCGTGTCGCTATCGCCAGAGCGCTTGCGATGAAGCCGAAGATGCTGCTCTTCGATGAACCGACGTCTGCGCTCGATCCTGAGCTCGTCGGCGATGTACTGACCGTCATGAAAGAAGTCGCCTTGGACGGCATGACCATGGCCGTTGTCACGCACGAGATGCAGTTCGCCAGAAGCGTTTCCAATCACGTCATTTTCATGGATAAGGGCTATATCGTGGAAGAAGGAAATCCAGAAGATATCTTCACCCATCCACAGGAAGAACGGACGCAGACATTCCTGAAGCGTCTGCTCCATGCTGATATTTAAGGAGATGATGCGATTATGGATATGGTATTAGATACAGCTGTCAAATATAATGACATTTTCATGTCAGGTGTGAAAATCACCATCATTATTTCTCTTCTGTCCTGCTTCTTTGGTCTTCTTCTCGGGATCATTCTGGCATTCATGAAGATTTCCGGCATCAAGGTCCTCCAGTGGATCTCGACCGCCTATGTAGAAGTCATCCGCGGTACGCCGGTCTTGGTACAGATTTCCCTCGTATTCTTCGGGCTGCCGTTCCTCGGTATCCATTTCCCCAGCTTTCAGATTATGGGCGTCGACTTCGAGAGACTTTCCGCCGGTGTCCTTGCACTGATCCTGAATTCCGGCGCGTATGAGTGTGAAATCGTCCGTTCCGGTATCCAGTCTATCCCGAAGGGGCAGCTTGAAGGCGCGATGTCCCTCGGCTTCTCGAAATGGGAGTCGATGGTGCGCATCATCATCCCGCAGGCGATCCGCAACATCCTGCCCGTCATCGGGAATGAATTCGTCACCCTTATCAAAGAGTCCTCTCAGGTCTCTGTCATCGGTATGGCCGATCTGATGTACACCGCGACCACCATCCAGGGCATCAGCTTCCAGCCATTCCCGCCGCTCGTCATCGTGGCGATCTACTACTTCATCATGACCTTCTTCGTTTCTATGTGCCTGCGCGTGCTCGAACGCCGCATGAAGGTGAAGAGTGTGAGATAGCAGGAAATCGGCAAACGGTTCTTCGAAAGGAGAACCGTTTTTTTAATTTTTTGAAAAAAGAAAGCATGAGAAGGCGGCATAGTCCCCATTCTCGTATCGTTAGCCATTTCCTTTAGGTGGGGCTTTTGTATTTTCCGTGACGGGATTTCCTGTATCGCATGCCCTTTTCATTGTGGCTGAATTTGTCAGATGGTATAATGACCTTAGAAATTTTATATAAATATGTGTGTTAAGGAAACGCTGATTCAATCGCAGAATCTGATTTGGCATGTATTTTCATGCCATGCTTCGTCATAAACCTCCTTAAATAGCTCGCTATTCGCGGCGGATTATTCCTCGCCTAGCATGAAAATACAAGAGCCAAATCGGACAACGATTTAATCAGTGTTTCCTTAACATAGACCAGAAAGGGCATGGGACATGAGCTTATCCGCATTGATTGAAAGACTTCGCAAGATCATGAGAAAAGATAAAGGCGTCGACGGGGACGCGCAGCGGTTGTCTCAGATCGTTTGGCTGATCTTCTTGAAGATTTTCGACTTCAAGGAAGAAGAAGGCGAGCTGAGTGATGCTTACGAGCCGGTGATTCCGGAAGGATACCGCTGGCGCGACTGGGCGGATACCGGCGATGTCAAGAATGCCATGACCGGTGACGAGCTGCTCCATTTCGTGAATAACATCCTGATTCCGGTTCTGAAAGGGGACGGCATCGAGGTAGAGGGGAAGAGGGTGCATCCTTTCGACAAGACTGATGACCGCAGCCTCATGGTGAAGAAAATCATGAGCGATACCGTCAATTACATGAAAGACGGGTACATCCTCCGCGAAGTCATCGACACCTTGAACGAAGTCGACTTTGCCGATTCGGCAGAAGCGCATCAGTTCAATGAGATGTACGAATCCATGCTGCGAGGGCTCCAGAGCGCAGGGAGTTCCGGCGAATTCTATACGAATCGGGCCATCACGTCCTTTGCCATCGAGAAAATCAATCCGCAGATCGGCGGCGTGCTGGCGGACTGGGCGGCGGGGACGGGTGGTTTCCTCGTGGACGGTCTGGAGCACCTGGCGCAGCAGGTGGGAAATAGTGCCGAAGCGCAGAAACTTCTCCAGACGAGCATTCGCGGCGGGGAATTCAAGCCGCTTCCCTACAAACTCCTGATCACGAACCTTCTCCTTCATGACATCGAGCTCCCGGATATCCATTACGGAGATTCCCTAGATGAAAAGAATTTCGGTGAATACATGGCAGATGACCTCGTAGACTATGAAGCCATGAATCCGCCCTACGGCGGCGTCGCTTCGCAGAGCGACAAGCTCGCCTTCCCCGCGGATATGAGAAGCTCCGAGACGGCTGACCTTTTCGTGGCGCTGGAAGTGAAACGGCTGAAACAGGGAGGCCGCGCGGTCATCGTCCTGCCGGACGGATTCCTCTTCGGCAATGACAATGCCAAGCTCGCCATCAAGAGATACCTCATGGGTGAATGCCGTCTCCATACCATTATCCGGCTTCCCCAGAGCTGCTTCGCCCCGTATACCTCCATTGCGACGAATCTCCTCTTCTTCGATAAGACGGGCCCGACCCATGACGTATGGTACTACCGCCTCGACATGCCGGAAGGATACAAGCACTTCTCCAAGACGAAGCCCATGCTGAAAGAGCACTTCGACGGCGTGAGGAAATGGTGGGATGACCGCGAGGAAATCATCGATGAAAAGACCGATGAAGCAGCTGCGACGACCTATAAGTCGAAGTGCTACACGATGGAAGAAATCAAAGCCAATGGCTACAACCTCGACCTGTGCGGCTATCCGAGCGAAGAGAAAATCATCCTGTCACCGGAAGAGACCATGAGACGCTTCGTAGAGAGAAGGGAAAAACTCGACAAGAAAATGGATGAGCAGCTGGCTCGTATCAGAGAGATGCTGGAGGTGAAAGGCTGATGGGGATCGCAAGTGATTTGAGACAGTCCGTCCTCCAGGCGGCGATGGAGGGGAAGCTGACGACGCAGAAAGCCGAGGACGGCGATGCGAGGGGTCTTCTCCTTGCCATCCGCGAGGAGAAGGAAAAGCTCGTCAAAGAGAAGAAAATCAAAAAGGAAAAGCCGCTGGCCTCCATCACCGATGAGGAAATCCCTTTTGATATTCCCGATAACTGGGTATGGGTTAGATGGGGAGATTTGGCTTTTTCTATTCAATATGGATATAATGCGGCGGCTAAAGACTCAGGTTTGGTAAAAATGTTACGTATAAGCGATATCCAAAATAATTCAGTTAATTGGGATACGGTACCATATTGCGAAATTGCTAACAATAACATTCCGAAATATTCTCTTCAAGCTAATGATATTCTATTTGCAAGAACAGGTGGAACTGTAGGGAAATCCTTTTTAATAGAGGATGTTCCTTGCTTATCAGTTTATGCGGGTTATTTAATAAGAACCAGATGCAGTAATAAACTTGTTCCCCAGTATTTGAAACTACTTATGGAAAGTGAAATATACTGGAAGCAATTAAAAGAAGGAACAATAGCTACAGCGCAGCCAAATTTCAATGGGCAAAAACTGGCGAAAATGGTATTTCCTCTCCCACCGCTTCCCGAGCAGCGACGTATAGTCGCCCGTGTCGAGGCACTGATGAAGGAAATCGATAAACTGGAACAGACGGAGAAGGAGCTGGAAGCCATCAAGGTGGCCTTTCCGGGCGACATGAAAGACTCCCTGCTTCAGGCGGCGATGGAAGGGAAGCTGACACGCCAGAAAGCCGAGGACGGTGATGCGAGGGGGCTTCTCCTTGCCATCCGCGAGGAAAAGGAAAAACTGGTGAAGGAGAAGAAGGGGAAGAGAGAAAAGCCGCTGGCGCCCATCACGGATGAAGAAATCCCTTTTGATATTCCGGAGAATTGGGTATGGTGCAGACTTGGGGATCTGGTTTTTAATCATGGACAGAAAAAGCCAGATAAAACATTCTCTTATATTGATGTTGGTACTTTAGATAATGTAAATCACAAGCTCAATAAGAAAGAAAATATTTTAGAAGGGAAAAACGCTCCATCTAGGGCAAGAAAAATTGTTAAAGAGGGCGATGTCCTATATTCTACAGTAAGACCGTACCTTCACAATATTTGCGTGATTGATAGATCCTTCTCACATGAGCCAATAGCAAGTACAGCATTTGCAGTCATGTCCTGCTTAGATGGTTTATGTAATAAATATCTATATTGGAGTTTATTGTCCCCCTATTTCGATGCATATGCTAATGACCCAGCTAATTCTAAAGGGGTGGCTTATCCTGCTATTAACGATACAACATTTTATAATGCTATTATCCCGCTCCCCCCTCTTGCTGAACAACATAGAATAGTAGAGAAGCTGGATCAGCTCCTGCCCTTATGTGACAGCCTGTCGGAACACTGAGAAAGGATGTGAAACCTATGGAATCAAGAGACGAATATGGCCAGACGGTGGATGAGAATGAAGAATCCACGAAGCTGCGTTTCATTACGCCGGTGCTGGAAGACAAATGGGGTGGGCGGCACGATATCCATATGGAATACCCCATCACGAATGGGGTGATTTCCATCGATGAATACAATGAACCTCACCGGGGCAAGCCGAAGAAGGCGGACTACTTGCTCTGCTTCAATGAAAACGTGCCCCTCGCTGTCGTGGAGGCGAAGGGCTCCGCTCATTCGGCCGATGAAGGCTACAACCAGGCGAAGGAATACGCCCGTCGGCTGGATGTGCCCTTCGCCTATGCCACGAACGGGGATGACCTCATCGAGCTTGACCTCATCACGGGGATTAACAAGAATCTGAAAATGATGCAGTTCCCGACGAAAGAAGCTCTCTGGAACCGCTACTGCCATGAGATGTGCCTCGATGATGAGATGGTGGAGCTCTATACGGAGCCGTACTACACCACGCTGAACGGCAAGCGGCCCCGGTACTACCAGCGGATCGCCATCAACCGGACCATTGAGCATATCGAGAAGGGGAAGAAGCGGCTCCTCCTCGTCATGGCGACGGGGACAGGGAAGACGTTCTGCTCGTTCCAGATCATTTACCGCTTCTGGCACACCCATACCTTCAAGAAAATCCTGTACCTCGCGGACAGGAATATCCTGATCGACCAGACGATGCGGAAGGATTTCTATCCTTTCATGCATGCGATGGAGAAAATCGATAACAAGAACATCCATACGTCGAAGGATATTTTCCTGGGGCTGTACCAGCAGCTTGTCGGGAATGACAATGGCGTGGAAAAAGACTATTACAAGCAGCTGCCCCGCGATTTCTTCGACCTCATCATCATCGACGAATGTCATAGGGGCAGTGCCAATGATGACTCCAACTGGCATAAAATCCTCACGTATTTCGCAAGCGCTGTCCAGGTCGGCATGACGGCTACGCCGAAGGATGGGGGACTGGAAGATGCGGAGTCTGCTATCAGGGAAGCGGAGACAAACCTCGCCTTTGCCAAGAGTCAGCATTTGACGGTCGATGTCAGGAAGTACACGAAAGCCCTGACCAGGGCGAAAGAGCGATACGCCAGGGCGATGGAGCAGAGCAATCTGGTCTACTTCGGGAAGCCGATCTATACCTATTCCCTGAAGCAGGGCATCGAAGACGGTTTCCTCGCGCCGTACCGTGTCGTGAATGTGGAACTGAATATCGATAAAAACGGCTGGACGCCGGCCAAAAATACGACGGACGTGGACGGCGATCCCGTCCCCATCCGTACCTACACGCAGGATGATTTCGACCGCATCATCGTCCTGCCGGACCGGCGCAAGGCGGTAGCGAAGCGAATCACGGATTTCATGAAGACGAATGATATGCGCTATGCCAAGACCATCGTTTTCTGTGAGGATATTCCCCACTGTCAGGAAATGGTGCGGCTCCTAGAAAATGAAAATGCGGACCTCGTCGCCGAAGATACCCGGTATATCATGCAGATCACGGGGGATAATGAGTACGGGAAAGCGCAGCTGGATAATTTCATCGACCCGTCTTCGAAATATCCTGTCATCGCTGTGACAAGCCGCCTCATGAGTACGGGCGTCGATGCGGAGACCTGTAAAATCATCGTGCTGGATAGGAAAATCGGCTCTATGACCGAATTCAAGCAGATCATCGGAAGGGGCACCCGCATCAAGGAAAAATACGTGTGTGATGGAGAGGAAGACTCGAAGATGTTCTTCACCATCCTTGATTTCCGAAAGAACTATACCAAATTCAACGACCCAGACTTTGATGGCAGCCCGGCTGATGTGACGACGGTACCGGAAGATAACAAATTCCCGAAGCCGCCTGTCCGCCCCAGCCGCCCACAGGGAAACTTGAGAGAGCATCCCCAGGGGAAGGTCATCCGCATCAACGGCGTGGATGTAGAAATCGTGAATGAAGATGTATTCTACCGTGATGAGAACGGGAATCTGGTGGAAAAAAGCCTGAATTCTGAAATCCGGAATAATATAGTGATGCAGTATCCGAAGTATGAGGACTTCAAGAAAGCATGGTTGGGGAATAACAATAAGGCCAAGTTCGCCTCCGACCTTCTCCTTGAAATCGAATGGGGCGATCGGTTTTATACCCAGTATGGATACGAGGTCGATGTCTTTGATATCATCGCGTACTTTGGCTATGACATCGAGCCGCCAATGAGCAAGCGGAAAAGGACAGAGCAGCCATCTGTGCAGCATTTCCTCGAGGCCTATCCGCTGAATATCCAGCAGATCGCCAGAGGACTGCTGGATACGTATATTGCCTCTGATTTCGTGGCTCTTCGTGACGTGAAGAATGTTTTCAGTATGAATACGTTCGACAAAATGGGACTTACACCGTTGTCTGCCATGAGAATTTTCAGCGGGAAGACAAACTATATCAAATTCCTGCATGGATTGGAACAGTCCCTATATGAATAGTCATCTGAATGATTCTGGGGAAACACACGGTTTTTCCATATAAAAAGGGGCTGTGAAATAATAGCTCCATGAACACAAAAAAGGACTTTCGATTTTTGCGA